>Ga0209276_100058_pt1 | contig 263308 bp, 227 predicted proteins | sample DewCreD2012metaG_3_FD_185473 | JGI IMG/M metagenome (GOLD analysis project Ga0209276, IMG submission 185473) | Hot spring sediment bacterial and archeal communities from British Columbia, Canada, to study Microbial Dark Matter (Phase II) - Dewar... ...
TGTGGCGCGTTCGGGGGGAGGGTTTCGGGTGCAGCCGCGTCGGTGGTTGGTGGAGCGTAGTTTTGCGTGGTTGTTGGGGTGTCGTCGGTTGGGTCGTTGTTATGACCAGTTATGTGAGGTGGAGGCGGGTTGGATTGTGATTGCGTGTGTGCGGTGGCTGGTGCGTCGGATTGCAAGGCGGAATTCCTAGATCGCTTCTCAGGGGACATCCAATTCCAATTCGGGCGGTAGCTGCATTCTTTGCGAAGCTTTTTCATACGCCATCTGGCGAAAAGTATTCGTAAACCATTCGTTAAGGTCATTAACAGGTATCAGCCAGGGATGCGACTGTGGTGGTGGCGTTTGCATAGTCGCAAGGATTAGGTCCTCATGTGCGCCTATCTGGAGCATCAAGGATTGCGCGGTAAACCCCGCTTGCACAGAGCTTGTGGAACGACTGTGCGCCCAATCGTTCAGGAAACGGGCAATCCGCTTCTTGTCGGCTGGGGTTAGCTGAAGTATCGACACCACATCTTTTGCGACAAAGCGACTCCATACCACATTCGTTGTAAATCCGTCTAATATCTCACGCGCCTTGGCTGTTTGCCCTTCACGCAGGTGTTGTAGAAGCGCGGCGACAGTTAAACCACTACCAAAATCAGTGGCTTTAATCAGCTGGAACTCCCTGCGAAATGCGTCCCAATCGCCCTGAGAAAGGTAGCAGAGAGCAATTATGGCACGAACACCCAGGCGGAATCGGGTATCTCTAACCTGGCTCAGCGCGCGCCGCGCCCACGCCATATCCCCTGCACGGGCGCGGCGAACGGCGAAGGCTGCCAGCCTGTATTCGCGCAACGGGTTACGCGCTGGCATCCGTAAAATCTCCTCATAGACCTCCTCGCAAAACCGCTTCGCCAGTTCACGGTGCCCGTGCTTCTCCAGCGCATCCACAAAGACTACGCGGTCTAACGATTGGGGCGCAGTCTGCCGCATATGCGTGAGCGCCTCCTGCAGGCGCCCCTTCTCTAACGCATGGAGCGCCAGCAGCAGATGTGCATCGCTCCTTTTCGGTTCGTGCAACTGGCTCAGCAGGCTTTCTATTTCTCTGAACTTGCCCGCGCGCGCCATCGAGGCAAGCAGCGCTGTTCTCATCCAACTATAACCGAACCGCCAATCTTCCGCGAGCGTTTCAAAGACTTCCCGATGATAGCCCAGCGCTATCAGGCGTTCCAGCGCAGGGTATTCATCCTCCTCAGAAAAGTACAGAAGACGAATACGAACAGGCAGATTAGGACGAGAAAACACCCGCTTTAGCGTTGTCAGCGCACGCTCGCGCTGACCCTGCGCCGCATAATGCGCCGCGAGATCCAGTAAAATCAGCCTGTGGAGTGCAGGGTCTGTAATCTCGCGGAGATACTTCTGTGCCCTCTGTTCTTGCCCCAAACGCGCGCAGGTCGCCCCAAGATAGGCATAAATCAGTTCCCTTTGGCTGCGTTCTTGTAATGAGCGGGCGAATTTGTCAAGCAGGGGCACCTCTCGGGGGTCAATCTCGTAAGCGTGGACGACTCCTGCAATCGCTACGCATTCATATCCCCTCACGGGAACCTTGTGGCGCGGCGGCAGCAGGCGGGTCAGCCAGTTCTCCGCATACATATGGGAGAGCGCATATTGCACCAGAAGCGTGACTCTTTCCTTCTCTGGCAGAGCATGCAAGTTCTCAGGCAGGGTTGGCGGCGCGTACTGAAGATAAATCCATACGGCAACCCCCATTATCAGCGCGAAAAATGCTACTGCTATCCCCATCAGGCGGCGCATAGAGCTTCACCTGCTACCAAGTTCGTTGCGGATGAGGTTTTTCCTGCATGCAACACCCTTCTGCAGGAAACCGCCCGCAAACGCCTAAACACAAAAGCGCAATGAAACGCTGGCTTTGTTGGTTCGGTCTATGGCTCACGCTTGTTGGCGTCTTTGCGCAGGACACGCCGTACCGTCTCCCTGATGTGTACGCCATTCGGGGCGCACGGATTGTGCCCGTGTCTGCGCCGCCGATTGAGAACGGTATATTAGTCGTGCGCAACGGCGTTATTGAAGCCATCGGTGCTGCCGACTCGATCTCCATCCCAGCCGACGCGGAAGTGATTGAGGGCGAGGGGCTGACGGTTTATCCCGCCTTCATAGATGCTTTCACCAGTCTGGGGATGCCCGCCCAGCCAAATGACCCCGCCTATGCTTCGTATGAACGAGGCAACACCTATTCGAATCCGCACATTCGCCCGGAGCGCGAGGCGACGGTGCTGTGGCAGCCCGACCCGGCGCAACTGACGCGTTGGCGTCGGGCAGGGTTCGCCTGCGCCCATGTGGCGCCGCCGCACGGTATTCTCAGCGGTCAGAGCGCGCTGATGAGTCTTGGCGACGGCTCCGCCAGCCAGAGTGTGGTGCGGGCGCCGCTGGGAACGCTTTTGAACCTGCGTGGGCGCGGCGGCTTCACAGAAGGCTTCGGCGGATACCCCAGCTCGCTGATGGGCACGATTGCGCTGGTACGACAGGTCTTTTACGATGCCCAGCATCAAGCGCAGGTGTGGCAGATTTACACCCAGAACCCGAACGGCAAGCCCCGCCCCAGCATAAGCCGCGCTCTGAGTGCGCTCCAGCCCGCTCTACAGGGGCAGATGCCTGTCCTCGCGCTGGCGAATAACGCGCAGGACATCTGGCGCGTGCTGCGAATTGCCGACGAGTTCGGGCTGAAAGTGGTGATTGTGGGCGGTCAGGAAGCGGCGAAAGTCGCCGACGAGCTGGCGAAGCGCCAGATTCCCGTGCTACTCTCGCTGGAGATGCCCGAACCGCTCCGCACCTACGACCCGCTGAACCCGCCGACGCTGACCAGCCTGCGCAACCGCGCGCTGGCGTATCAGAACGCCGCGATTCTGCACGAAAAAGGCGTGCGCTTCGCCTTCACCACCGAAGGCGTCGGCGACCCGGAACGCGCCCTGCGCAACATCCGAATCGCGATTGCGAACGGCTTGCCCGAAGAGGCGGCGCTTCAGGCGCTCACGATTGTGCCCGCCCAGATTTTCGGCGTCGCCGACAAGATGGGCACGCTGGAGGTGGGCAAACTGGCGAACTTCGTGGTGGTGCAGGGCAAGCTCTTTGAGCGCGGCACACGGTTCCGCTACCTGTTCGTGGACGGCAAGCGCTATCGCCTTGACGAGGAGAGCGCCGCCAGCGCGCCCGCGGTGCCCCGATTCCGTCGCCCGCGCGACTGGGACGCCGAAAACAGCAGCAGCCTGCTGGAAGCCTCCTGCTGTTTCCATCACGCCGAAGGCTCCACGCTCGTCCATATGCTGAGCCACGACCACCTCGCCGGGTTGTGCGAGGAGACCTGCACGGAGCATCTGACCGCAGGCGTGCCGCCCCGTCAGGACTCCCCACAATCGCCTTCCGAACGGCGCGAGAGCGAAAGCACTTCCCAACAACAGCAGGGCGACGACCTGCCCGTGCTACCGCGCGTCAAACTGGAGCCGATTATGCCCACGCCCCCCGACGAACACAACACATGGCTCATCCGCAACGCCACGGTGTGGACGCTCACGCAGGATAAACCCCTGCCGAACACCGATGTGCTGATCGTGAACGGCAGGATTCAGGCGGTGGGCAGGAACCTGCAGGCGCCTCCTGACGCGCGCGTGATTGACGCCACGGGCAAGCACCTCACGCCCGGCATTATTGACTGCCACTCGCATACCGCCATCAGCGGCGGGGTGAACGAGGGCACGAATGTCTGCACGGCGGAAGTACGCATTCAGGATGTGCTGAACCCCGAGGATGTGAACATCTACCGCCAGCTGGCGGGCGGAGTCACGGGCGCGCTGGTGCTGCATGGCTCGGCGAATGTGATTGGCGGGCAGAGCGCGACCGTCAAATGGCGCTGGGGCAAAACCGCCGACCAGATGCTGTTTGAGGGCGCTCCGACAGGCATCAAGTTCGCGCTGGGCGAGAATGTCAAACGCTCCAACTTCCGTCAGGCGGGCGCCCCCACGCGCTACCCCGCCTCGCGCATGGGGGTGGAGCAGGTCATCCGCGAGCGGTTCCTCGCCGCGCTGGACTACAAACGCCACTGGCAGGAGTACCGCGAGGGCAAACGCCCCTACCCACCGCAGCGCGACCTGCAACTGGACGCTCTCGTGGAGATTCTGGAAGGCAAGCGCCTTATTCACTGCCACAGCTACCGCCAGGACGAGATTCTGATGCTCCTGCGCGTGTGCGAATCGTTCGGCGTGCGGGTGGGCACGCTCCAGCATGTGCTGGAGGGCTACAAGGTCGCCAACGAGATTGCGCGGCACGGCGCGGGCGCGTCGTCGTTCTCCGACTGGTGGGCGTATAAGATTGAGGTCTACGATGCGATTCCCTACAACGGCGCGCTGATGGCGGAGCGCGGCGTGGTGGTCTCGTTCAACTCCGACAGCAACGAGCTGGCGCGCCGCCTCAACACCGAAGCCACCAAAGCCATCAAATACGGCGGCTTAAGCGAGGTGGAGGCGCTCAAGTTCGTGACGCTCAACCCTGCCAAACAGCTGGGGATTGACCGCTATGTGGGCACGATTGAACCAGGCAAGCACGCCGACCTCGCCCTCTGGAGCGACCATCCGCTCAGCGGCTACGCCCGCTGTGAGAAGACCTTCATCGACGGCGTACTTTACTTCGACATCGAGCGCGACCGCGCGTGGCGCGAGCAACTGGAGAAAGAGCGTCAGGAGTATTTGAAAGCGCTACGCCCTGTGTCGCTGTTTGACCGCCCACAACGCGAGGAGCGCCCGGGGCGCGAATCCGCCCGCCCCAGCCGCGAGGCGGTCTCGGTGGAAGGCACATGGCGCGGCACCATCACCGGTCCCGACCCCCTCCCTGCAGAAGGGATTGCCTTCACGCTCACCCTGCGTCAGGAGGGTAATGCGCTCAGCGGCACGCTGGAGACCCCGCTCGGCACACAGAGCTTCAGCGGCGTGGCGTTTGACCCCAGCACGGGCGCTATCCGGTTCACGCTGGAAGTGCAGGGCATGAGCCTCACAGTGAACGCCACGATCGAGGGCAATCGCATGACGGGCACCATCACGGCGATGGGGATGACATTCAACCTCTCAGCAGAGCGCGTGCCGTAGTGCAGGATTTCGCGCCCCCTCCCTTCGGTTCCCCCTGCTCCGCAAGGGGGGAACCGAACTCTGCCCCGTGCTGGGGTGTGCTACACTCTGTATTGTGAACTCGCTCGCAGGATGTCCAAAGCACCGCATCTCAAGCTTGACGGCTGAAGCCGTTCCTATAAGACGAAGCCGACCTGCGTCGGCTGTTTTAGCCAGCGAAGGCTGGCTTTGTCTCATAGGAACGGGTTCACCCGTCCTGCTCAAGGCGTTTTTGTTTGGGGACGCCCTCCCTCTTCGTACCCTTACCAGCCCTACCCCCTCGCAATCAGCTGCCTGTAAAACGGCACGGTCTGCTCCACCGTGTGGCGGATGTGGAACCTGTCCGCCGACTGGCGAGCGTTTTCGGCTAACCGTTGCGCCAGCGCTTTGTCTTTCAGCAGGCGGATAATCGCGTCGGCGAGCGCGTCGGGGTCTTCCACAGGAACCAGCAGCCCCGTTTTCTCATGTTCCACCAGCCGCTGGAGCTGGGGAATCTGGCTCGCAATCACGGGCAGCCCGCACGCCATCGCCTCCATAACCGCCAGCCCCAGCCCTGCGTCGCGCGCGGGCGCCACCAGCACATCCGCCGACACATACAGCTCTTCCACCGCGCTCCAGTAGCCGAAGAAACGAATGTGGTGCGGATAGTGGCTATGCAGGGTCAGGTTCACCAGCCGCGCGTTGTCGGGTCCGTCGCCTGCCAGCCAGATGTCCGCCTCAGGGAAAGTCTGCCAGACGCGATTCATGGCACGAATGGCGATATCAAACCCCTTATGGCGCACGAATCGTCCCACGCACAGCACCACTGGGCGGTCGGGGGGCACATAGAACTGCTGGCGCATCGCCTCGCGGTTCGGCAGGCGCTCAAAACGCTCCAGGTCAATCCCGCCCGGCACCACCTCGATGCGCTCCGCAGGGATGCCCCCGCGAATCAGTCCCTCGCGCACGCTTTCGGAGACTGCCAGCACGAAACGGGGGTAGCGTGCAATCCAGCGCCAGAGCGCCCGCACCAGCGCGCTCCGATGGAGCAGCAGATGATGTACCGTCCAGACCCACGGGTAGCGGTCGCGAAACGCCAGAGCGCATACCCAGCCCGCCCGCACCCCATGGCAATGCACGAACGGGAAACCGCTGGCTTGCTGGCGCAGGGTTTTCACCGCCCGCGAGTCGGCAAGGATGCCGGGGCGGTCGCGAATGAAGTCGGGTCCCGTGAGCGTGGGCGCAAAGCCATGTTCGGGCAGGTATTTAATCAGCCCCTGCACATGGCGGAGCATGCCGCTGCTGCTGGGGCGCACCACAATCAACATCGGCGTCAGCGGACGCTCGCGCCCATCCTGATATTTCGGCTCGGTCAAAAGGCTTGGTGCCTCCAGCAAAGTTGGCGCGCTCATCGTGGCACAGGAACTGCCTCCAGAAGGGTCATTAAAATTCTATCTGCCGTCAGCCCCTCCACCTCCGCTTCGGGTTTGAGAATCAGGCGGTGGCGTAGCACAGGGAGCGCCATCTGCTTCACATCGTCAGGAGTCACGAACTCGCGCCCCCGTAGCCCCGCAAGCGCCTTGCTTGTCAGCAAAAGCGCGATTCCTGCGCGGGGACTGGCGCCCACCAGCAGGTACTCGTTCTGGCGTGTGCGGCGAACAATCTGCAAAATGTAGTGGCGCACCTCGTCAGAGACCTGAATCTGGCGCACCACTGCACGACAGCGCTCCAGTGTCTCGGCGTCCCACACGGTCTCAATCCCGACTTCCTCCAGCCGATGAGAGCGGAAGCCCTCGTCATGCAGGCGCAGGATGGCGCTTTCTTCGTCCTCAGCAGGGTAGTCCATCACAATCTTCAGCAAAAAGCGGTCTAACTGCGCCTCAGGGAGAGGGTAAGTGCCCTCATACTCAATCGGGTTCTGGGTGGCGAACACCATGAACGGCTGGGGGAGTGGGTGCGGTACGCCGTCGATGGTAACACGCCGCTCCTCCATCGCCTCCAGCAGGGCGGATTGGGTCTTGGGCGGCGTGCGGTTGACCTCATCCGCCAGCACGATATTGGCGAAAATGGGACCCTTGCGCACGCGGAACTCGCCTGTGCGCGTATCGAACACGGTCGTGCCAATCAGGTCAGAGGGCATCAGGTCGGGGGTGAACTGCACGCGACGGAACTCCAGTCCCAGCGTCTGTGCCAGCACGCGCACCAGAAGCGTTTTGGCGATGCCGGGCACGCCCTCCAGCAGCACATGCCCATCTGCCAGCAGGGCGCACAGAGCCTGCTGCAGGGTCGCCTCCTGCCCGATAATCACACGCCGAATCTGTGCCTGCACGCGCTCGATGGTCTCCGCGAGCAGGCTCACCGTGATCAACGCCCGCCTCCTGTCATCGTGTAGAAATCTTTTCAGCGGGGAGGCGAAATCTCCTGCAGGTTTGGGGAAAGTCGGTTCCCCCTGCAGGCAGGAGGAACCGACGAGGAATCCTTACCGCCGACGCCTGCTGAACACAAGCCCTGCCAGACCTGCGCCCAGCATCAGCAGGCTCGCGGGTTCGGGCACGGGCGTAATCGCGAACAAGCCGCCGACTTCGGTATACTCGGCGTTCACAATCAGGATGCCATTCCCCTGAAACGGCTCGAAGCCGTTGCCGTAGTAGGCGATGCTGGTGGGGAACGGGTAGCCGCCGCTGAACTGCCCGAACGGCGTCGCCTGTGTGCCCCGCAGCAGGGTCAGCGTGCGCTGGGTGGTGGCGATCAGGTCGCCCTCGCTGTCAAAGGCGAAGCTGACCACACCCGAACCGCCGCCCCCTGCCAGCGATAGCACATCCACAAGGCTAACCCCTGTGATGAGACCATCGGCGTCAAAGGTGGGCTGGAACCGAAACACCTGACCGGGATTGCCCGTAAAGGCAGGGTCGTTGGTGTCGCCTGCATAAATCAAGCCGTTGTGGAACCCCAGCCCGCCCGCGTAGCCTGTACCGTAGGCGTCCACCAGCACCGTTGCCGTGCCGTTTGCAACCCGGTAGAGCTTGTTGGCGTTGGGTCCATCCGCGCCGAGCGCCAGCACCTGGTTGCCCACAATCGCCACATCCGCCACATTCGGCAAAGACCCCACAGGCGCGAGCGTGTTCACAGTGCTGGTTGTCGTGTCCCACTCCAGCAGGGTATCGAGGTCGCCATTCTCGGCGAACACGAGCGTGTTGTCGTCGCGCCACGCCAGCCCGCCAAAGAACTGCCACTGCGCGTTGCTGACGGTGGTCAGCACCTGGCGTCCCTGCGGGGCGATACGGTCGTAGACGGTGATGGTCGCGCCGCCGCCAAAGCGTCCTGTGGCAACTGCCATCTTGCCAGAGGGACTGACGGCAACCACGCCTGAGGTCAACTCCAGCGAGAAGGTCTTGAAACCCGTTGGGGGCGTATAGCCCGATACTTGCGCCAGAACAGCCTGTGCGCCAAGCAGCGCACTCCATCCGAACAGGATCAGCATGCGTCTCATCGTACAGAACCTCCTTTCTGGGCGCGATTAAAAAACCATCGCGCCCGACCTGGCTGTCAGGCGCGTTCAGCGATGTACGAGCATAGAGTCTATGCTCCCATCCTGACCGCACCCTGTGCTCGCAGGGCTTCCGCGGCTGCGGAAGCGGTCGACCGTGGCCGGGCATTCGGGCTTGTCCCCTCAAAGGGGGCTTACCGCTGCGGCACAGCGCCGGACTCTCACCGGACTTCCCCCGCTATTTCAGCCCCAATGCGATTGGGGCGCACACGGTCGGGATTGCGTGCGGCTGAATTTTACCTTAACCCACTCCCCCACTCGGAACATCAGGCAGACGGAGTGCGTCTAAAGAGCCAGTCCACGATATGCCTTTCGGCGCAGAGTGTGGTACAATACGAGAGGAGGATCACGATGCGTTTTGGATTGCTTGTTGTGTTCGCCCTGTGGAGTGTCGGCTTGGCTCTTGCAGAGCCATCCTGGCTGGTGCCACGCAACAGCTATATTGTGCGTCCTGTCGCCAGCGTGCGCGACCTGGCGAACCAGATTCGCACCGAGCCAGTGGTGGCACAGCGCTACGCACGCCACTTTGGACGGAGCGCCTACGAGCTTGCCGACTACTTTGAGAAAAATCTGGTGCTGGCGAAACTGGAGAGAGCAGAGACCTTCAATGTATACTATGCGCCACCTGATAATCGCCTGCTGGTCGTGCGAAAGACCCTGCCGAAGGGCACACCCGTGTTTGTAGATAAAAAGACGCGCAAACCCGTGCTGAAAGCGAACTGCGGCAACCCGCTGACTCCCGTGGTGTCCATCCCCCACCAGCAGGTTCAGACGCCTGCGACGCCGCTGCTGGTCAGCACCCCCGCACCTCACCTCGCTCAGGAAGTTACCCTGCCCGAAGTGCCCACCGTTGAGCTGGTGGAGCTGCCGCTGGAAGAGGTGGTCGCGGCGGATGTGCTACCCACCGAAGTGATTGCTGAAGTGATGCCCGAGCTGGAGCCAGAGCCAACCGAAGTGCTGGCGGAGGCGATGCCCGCGCCCGCAGAACCCATGCCGCCTGTTGTGAACCGCGCAGGGGCGCCGTGGTGGCTGCTGATCCCCGTTGGGGGGCTACTGATACGCGACGAGGGCGATAACCTGCCTCCGATTCCGGAACCGGGCAGTCTGATGGCGCTTGGGGCAGGATTGGGCTTGCTCTACCCGCTCTCGCGCAGGGCGTTCAGGCGCTCCCAGAAGGTCAGCCAGCGCGGTTCGGCATCCACGACCGACTCGGCGTAGCCCAACGCGGCGCGCACCAGACGCTCCGCGCCCACCACAGGTTCCTGCGGCGGTTGTGCCTGCAGGAGCCACCCATGAATGGTCCGCACTTGCTCTGCCGAAAGCGCGGTGAGGTTAGGGCGCGAAGGCATACATCGGGCACATACGCAGCCGCCTGCGTCCAGTTGCCAGTCGCCGCCTGTGATGGGGTGTCCGCACTCACGACATCGGCTCAGGTCGGGCGCGTAGCCCAGTATTGCTAGCCAGCGCCAGAGCGCCCAGCCCACAATTGTCGCCACATCGCCTCCCTGCTCCAGCCGCTCCAGCGCCTGAATGAGTGTGAAATAGGCTTCAGGCTCGGCATGCTCTTCGGCAAGCCAGCGATCCAGCGTTTCACAGAGCGCCAGCGCCGCGCTCAGGCGCTCTAAATCTGTGCGCACCTGCAGGTAGGTACGCAAAAGGTGCGGTTGAACCAGCAGCCGTTGATGGCGCCCTTCAATCACACGGGCGCTGAGGCGGTTCAGGGGTTCCGTAAGTAATCCCATGCGACTGTTGGGTTTTTGCGTGCCCCGCACCCGCAGGCGCAGTTTGCCGCGTTCGGGTGTGAGAAAACTCACCACACGGTCTGCCTCGCCCGAAGTCCAGCGCCGCAGAATCACCCCCTCCAGCACCTGTTCACGCGCCATCGCTCACCCGATGTAGACCGTCTTGATGTTCACAAACTCATGAATGCCGAACAGCCCCAGTTCGCGCCCGAAGCCGCTCTCTTTGATGCCGCCAAACGGCAGGCGTGGGTCGGAAAACACGAAATGGTTCACGAAGCAGTTGCCTGCCTCCAGCCTGTCGCGGGCAATCTCTTCGCCCAGCCGGATGTTCTCGGTGAACACGCTCGCGCCCAAGCCATAGCGCGACTCGTTCGCCCGCTGAACCGCCTCATATCGGCTGGAAACAGGCACGATCGGGGTTACGGGACCAAAGGTCTCCTCGTTCCACACGGGCATATCGGGCGTGATGTCCACCATCACCGTGGGGGGATAGAAGTAGCCGCGTCCTTCGGGGATCTCGCCGCCCAACAGCACGCGCGCGCCCGCCTCGATGCTCTGGCGCACCTGACGATGCAGGTTCTCGCGTAAGTCGGCGCGCGCCAGTGGACCAATTGTGGTCGCCTCGTCCATCGGGTCGCCCATCACCTGCTGGCGGCTGCCCTCCACAAAGCGCTCCACAAACGCCTCATACAGGGGAGCTTCCACCAGAATGCGCTTGGTGGCGATGCAGCTCTGCCCGGAGTTGATGTAGCGCCCCTGCAAACACTGCGCCACCGCCAGCTCTAAATTCGCGTCGCGCAACACAATCGCGGGGTCGCTACCCCCCAGCTCCAGCACGCACTTTTTGAGCGCCTCGCCTGCCACCTGCGCCACTGCCCGCCCGGCACGGGTCGAGCCTGTGAGCGTGACTCCTGCCACCAGCGGATGGCGAATCAGGTCGGGAATCTGCTCCACCTCCACCAGCGCGACCCGCAACAGGTCAAACGGCAGCCCCGTCTGACGAAACGCCTCCGCAACCGCCAGCCCACATGTGGGCGTGTTGGGCGCAGGCTTGAGCAGAACCGTGTTGCCCGCCATCAGCGCAGGCACAGCGAACCGAAACACTTGCCAGAGCGGAAAGTTCCACGGCATAATCGCCAGAATCACGCCCAGCGGCTGAAATGCCACATAACTTTTGCGGGCGTCGGTCAGCACTTCCATCGGGCGGAGCATCGATTCGGCGTTCTCGGCGAAATACTCACACGCCCAGGCGCACTTTTCCACCTCAGCGCGCGCCTGCGTGATGGGTTTGCCCATCTCGGTGGTAATCAGCTGCGCATAGGCTTCTTTACTCTGGCGCAGGTGCTGGGCAACCTTGCGGATGGCATCGGCACGCTCCCGAAAACTCGCTTCACGCCACTTCAAAAACGCCTGATGGAGATGCTGCAGCTGCGACTCCACATAGGCGCTCTCAGCGCTGGCGTACTCTTTCCAGACCTCTTCGGTATACGGATTTCGGCTGACGAACGGCATGGCTATCCAGAATTGTACCTGACAGCTTTTCAGCCCTGATTCCGCACGAAAAACATCACATATTCGTGTTTGAACACATACAGCCCATCGCGCAGAGCGCGATAACGCCAGAGCGCATGCTGACCCCGCTTGCCCCGATTCTCCTGAATATCCTTCACGCAGAGACTCTTGAGCGTGTAGCCCAGTCGCATCAGGCGCTCCATCGCGTAGAACCCCAGCGGTACCCATTCCCCTTTGGCGTATTTATCCCCGATGACCAGCACCAGATAGCGTCCCGGCTGAAGCAGAGGCGTGAAGTTGCGGGCGACCTGTTCCAGCTGTGTCAGAAAGGTTTCCACATCGGGCGCATTAGAGAGGTCCTGAGGCGAATCGCTGAAGCGAATAATATCATGATAAGGAGGGTGCAGAATGAGCAGATGCGCATGCTCAAATCCCCACTCGTCCATCAGGGTACGCAGACTTTCAACAGTAGCAGGCTGGGTGCTATCGCCCTGGAGCAGGGCAGTCCGCACCTCATAGGGGTTTGCTTCCGCATGCACGCGCTGGAGACTCTCTTCCACGAGGGTTGGGTTCAATTCCACCCCTATCGCGTGGCGTCCCAGCCGGCGCGCTTCAATAAGGGTTGTGCCCGAGCCAGCGAAGGGATCGATGACCAGTTCGCCCTGGCGCGTGAATCGACGCATCGCCTGATTGGGAATTTGTGGCACAAAGTTGCCCCAGTAGTCGCCTTTGTGTGTGCCCTGATTATCTCGCTTTCCCAGAAGCCACAGGCTGTCGGTAATCAGGTCCGTGTAGGTACGCCACTGGCTCAGGTCCAGCTCGTGGAAGGGTTCTCGCCCGCGCATGGCAAGGATTGTACCTCAGCCTCTGTACAGGCGTGGGGGGCGCTGTCCAAGCCGTGTGGTGATTTCATGAGGTGTGGTGTTCAGCCACGCCGCGAGATGCTCCACGCGGATTTCTGCCTCGCCCTCTCTGCCGATGAGGGTTGCCACCTCGCCGGGCGCCACTTCGGGCAGGTCCGAGACATCCACCATCAGCATATCCATGCACACACGCCCTACCTGCCGCACGCGCCTGCCCCGAATCAGCACCTCGGCGCGGTTGGTCAGCTTAATCGGGTAGCCATCGGCATAGCCCACACCCAGCGTGGCAATACGCCGCGTTCGAGGCGCCCGATAGCACCAGCCGTAGCTCACGCCCTGCCCCTTCGGGATGGTGCGCACAGAAAGCACCCGCGCCTGCCAGCGCAAGACAGGACGCAACCGCTCACACAGGGGATGCGACTCTGCCCCGCGCGGCGCCATCCCATAGAGCAGCAGCCCACAGCGTACAGCGTCCAGATGGCTTTCGGGCAGGTTCAACAAGCCTGCACTGGCGCTGGCGTGCAGAGCCACTTGAGGGAAGCCCGCTTCCCGAAGCCGTTCCAGCGCGGTGAGGAAGCTGCGTAGCTGGGCGCGGGTAGACTCCAGATCGCTATCGGCGTTCGCGAAATGGGTGAACACGCTCCGCCAGCGGATAGGGGCGCGCGCCTCCCACTCTTCCAGAAACCCACACAGCGACTCAGGGCGCAGCCCCAGCCGGCTCATCCCCGTGTCAATCTCGAGGTGAGCGTCCAGCACAATCCCGTGCGCCTGTGCCGTTTTGCAAGCAAGACGGTAGCCCTCCAGGCTATCGATAACGCCCTCCAGACGGTAGCGGTGTGTTAGTCGCCATGCTTCACTCTCCAGAGGGGGGTAGAGCATCATCATCGGCGCTTCGATCCCCGCCTCGCGCAGGTTGATGGCTTCTTCAAGGCTGGCGACAATCAGCCGCTGGGGAGGCTTGGGCAAAGCGGTCAGCGCTCGCGCCACTTCTGTCGCGCCGTGCCCGTAGGCGTCCGCCTTAATCACCGCCCACAGCGCGCAAGAGTCGCCCAGATATGCCTGAACCTGCTGGGCGTTCTCGCGCAGGGCGCCTAAGTCAATCTCCAGCCAGTTTGTTGCCCGCACGCATGCAACTCCTTTTCACGCTACTTTCTGTGTGCCGCAGCGTACATTCCGCGGATGTAGATAATCTGCCCCGCGTGATAGTAGTCATGCTCTGCCAGCATCAGCAGCAGCTTGCCCGTTTCCATACGCCCCATGCCCCATGTGGGACGCTCCACGAGCAGGTCGTCGTCAGTGAGCGGGGCAAGCACATCGAGCGTGGTTTCGTAACCTTCCTGTGCAATCTGTAGCGCCGCCTGCAGGTTGCCCCCCATCGCCTTAAAGCGATGCTCCATCGCCACCCAGTCCACTGAGCCTTCACCGAACGCAGTGGAGACCTGCACCAGCTTGTCTGCGCCCGTGTGAAAAATTATCTTCAGAATGGAGCCATCCGCCCACGAGTATCCCTTGTAGCCTGTTGGGGGAATCCACAGGGCTTCCTCCTCGGTAAGGTTTTGCACCGCTGTTTTGAAGCTGTGGTACTTACTGCCTTCGTAAGCCTGAACAAGCAGTTCTCGGATAAAGTTCACCTGTGTTCTCATCGCGTACTCCTATGCGAGCGGTATCTGGTGTTGTCGGGCGCTCTGCAGGAGATGGGCACGCAGGGCGTCCTGCACAATTGTACCCGCTGACGGCTCCGCACCCGCTGTGATGCGAAACAGATAACGGCTGGCTTCCAGCGTGAGCGGTCAAACCCAATTTCAATCGCAATCTTCTGGGGGACTATTCTGAAAGCCCATGTTCTCGGCGCAAACGCGCTATCTCTTCCCGAATTGCGTCTACCACTTCGGGGTTGGCAATTTGCCTGGTATTATCCTTCTTTATTGAAAATACAATAAAGACCCGCCCACCCACCTGTTTCTCAAATCGGCGATGCGACTCTGCCATCCACTCATGCCACTTGTGTGCTTCAGGGAGCTGCGCGTAGCTCACCGGCTTGTTCTGAATACCGATGTAGCGCTCACCCACCTTGATGTAGAAGTCTATGTTGTATTTCCTGTCCCACTCATCAGGCGCAGGTTCCATCTTAACTTGCAGAAGCGTCTCCAGTTGCTCGTAAACGGTCTTCTTCTCTCTGAGATAACCCTCAAAAGTGCGCTTTATTACCACCTCATACACATACTGAATACAGTCTTCTTCGGTAATTGCCTCTATCTCGGCACGGAGCTGTTCACTGATTTTGACATAAAGCCTGCGTCCTATCTCGTTGAGGTGTTCCTCCATCGTGTCAGCCAGCATCTTTTGCGTGGGACGCACTTTTTCAAAGTAGTAGCGCTCCCATTCTTCCAGTGTGCGGGGGGCACATTCACGGATGCTTTCCGAGAGCTTGCCCACATAGTGCGGGCGGTTATATTGCCAGCGATTGAAGGCAATATTCAGAATCCACTCCTTAGACGAGCCTCTGGGTTCCATTTCGTCGTCGCTCCGCCTCAATAAACCGCTCGCGATAGCGGTACTCACGCTCCCTGTCCGCTTCTGCCAGCCCCATCTCGATCATTTTTCGATTCACAAACAACCGATTGGTCAGATAAAGGTACACGGGCACAGGCTGTCGTGCGCTTTCAGGGGGGCACTCAAACCGCAATAGCACTCTTTTGCCGACTACATAAGTTTTCAAATATCCTAAAGCCTGCTCTTGAAGCGCCGCAGGAACCCGCACGCCCAGCAGGGCAACCTGCAGCCCCTCTTCCGTGAGCAGGACAGGGTTTCCTGCCGCAAAATGAGCAACCCCCACGACTCGATAGGTCGCCTCAGGTTCCACACGCACCTGCTTCGGCTCTATCAGGGGCGTGGCATCTTTGATACGGGGCGTGTACCCCTCTGGCGGCTCTACGGGAGGCAGCGCCTCCTCACGCTGGTAAATGCTCACTCTCGGGGGGAGCAGACTGTCCATCCCCAGCCGCTGACGAATCAGGGGCAGGTAGTCTACCTGTATCTCGTAGCCAATTGCATTACGGTTCAATTCAAGCGCCGCTTTGAGCGTTGTACCGCTCCCTACAAACGGGTCCAGCACAGTTTCCCCCACAAACGAGAACATCCGTATCAGTCGGCGCGGCAACTCTTCAGGGAACATCGCCTCATGAAACGCCTGCCGCTCGCCAGCAAACTGCCAGTGCCCGCTGAAAAAGGTTTTCCACTCGTCTGTAGTAAGCGCCGACGCTTCTCGCACTTCAGGCGAAGGAGACGCCCCTTTGCCCGGTTTACGAAACAGCAAGATATACTCGTAATCCAGCTCCACGATACCGTTCGGCGGATAGGGAAAAGACCCCATCACCACCGCTCCCCCTGAAGGACGCATCGTGGTCTTCTTTTGCCAGATGATGGCGCCCAGATAATCAAAGCCTATTGTTTCGCACTGCGCAATTATCTCTGCATGGAGCGGGATCACCTTATATTGCCCATAGATTACTGCGCGGGCGAACTGGTCGCCGATATTGATGCACAACCGCCGCCCCGGCATCAGCACGCGCCAGCATTCACGCCATACGCGGCTCAAGTCGTACAGATACTCGTGCAAGGTTTGCCCGTAGCCGATCTGATGGGGCACGCCGTAGTCTTTGATATGCCAGTAGGGGGGCGAGGTAACGACAAGCGCGACGCTTTCACTGGGCGTCTCCACCATGTTCCGACTATCGGCGAGGTAAACCTTTGCCGCGCAAGTGTCGGTTAGCGCCATCCGTAGCAGTATACCTCACCGTATGCACAAGCCGTTGCGCCTAGGCGAGCGGTATCTGGTGTTGTCGGGCGCTCTGCAGGAGATGGGCACGCAGGGCGTCCTGCACAATTGTACCCGCTGACGGCTCCGCACCCGCTGTGATGCGAAACAGATAACGGCTGGCTTCCAGCGTGAGCGGTCCCTCGAGGGAGGGTGGAGTCTTCAGGGAAGGATGTTCGAACGCGGCGAGGCTCTGCTCCAGCCACTGACGGGCGGAGTTCAGCTCTATCGTGCTAGCAATCCCGACTTCAATCGCAATCTTCTGCTCGCCGCGACTATGGTTGATCACACGGGTAATGCTGCTGTTGGCGAGCGTGATGAGCCTGCCCGAATCGTCGCGAATGCGGGTGATACGCATGCCCATCGTTTCCACCACGCCGCTGACGCCATCAATCGTGACATACTCTCCCACCGCGAACTGGTCTTCCACGAGAATAAAAAAGCCGTTCAGCACATCGCGCACAATCTGCTGGGCGCCGAAGCTGATGGCAAGCCCCGCCACCCCCGCCGTCGCCAGCACAGGACCCAGATTGACCCCCAGAATGCTCAGAATCGTGAAAATCACCACGAACAGCAGCACATAGTTCAGCACGCTCACCAGCAGCGCGGTGATGGTCTGCACCTGCGCCTGCCGTCGGGAGGAGAGCTCTATTTTTCGGGTGAGCGCGGCGACGGTCGCCTGAATGGCGCGCCCGCCAATCCAGCGAGCCACTGCTGCGCCCAGCAACACGAGCAGAATTTTGCCCGCGCTCGCCAGCACCGTATCGAGATGACGCTCCCATAGCGACTGCACAAACTCCCACATCGCGTGGGGGAGTATACCCGTCCGCGGAAAAAGTACCAATTCACCTTGTGACGGAGAAAAGCGGTTTAGAACCTAGCATGACTGCATCTTGGAACTGAACGCCTCTATTCAGGAAACATCTGAACAGGGTCTAAGCGTCGCACTTCGGGAATGAGGTCAAAGTGCCTGTCCGCCGACACGATGTAAGGGATACTATGGCCCAGTATTATGGCTGCATGAATCGCATCGCGTGCATGAACCCCCTGCGACGCATACTGTCTGAATATCTCCATCGCACGCCGCATATCATCCAGCGTCACAGAATAAACAACACTCACCAGAGCGATTAGTTTTTCTGCGACTTCCACCGCTTCCCGATACCGCTGCAGAGCTCCGTATCGGTGAAGAATTTCCTGAATAATCTCGGTATCGATGGCGGCACTCAGCGTCCCGCTCGCGACCGCTTGTAATACCTTCTGGCAAGGAACGCGATAAGGATGCTCCGCACCTACGGCGTACATAACGATGTTCGTGTCGAGAAAGACAAGGCTCTGTTGCGGCAGGCTCATTCTTCAAGCACTCCCCGAATCGTCTCCCGCTCCATCTGCTCCCAGTCCGCCACAGGCAGGTTCATCGCGAACAGTTCCTGCACGAGGCGCAGGCGCTCTTCAGCAGAGGTCGCTGACTCGTGGTAGTGAATCTCTACCTCTACGGGTGCACCTTCTGGCAAGCCCGGCTCCGACTCCAGTACGATGGTCTTCCCGACAACTCGTCCCCTGAAAAGTAAAGTGGGCATATCTCAAGTATACCTTGAGAGTGTCCGAGAACCAGATGCTTCCGACCGCACCAGAAAACGGTTATACTGCCAGCGATTGAAGGCAATATTGAGAATCCACTCCTTAGACGAGCCTCTGGGTTCCATTTTGTCGTCTCTGCGCGTATTGCCCATAGGCGACCGCGCAGGCGAACGGGTCGCCGATATTGATGCACACCCCCGCCCCGGCATCAGCACAGCGCCAGCATCCGCGCCATACGCGGCTGGCACCATCCGTAGCCCTATACCTCACCGTGTCAGGGAAGCCTCACTCCCGCACCACAATCCGAAACGCCTCGCTGGAGACGCTGAACGGCGCATACATTCCCCACAGGCGCGCCGGCAATATGCTGTATTCGCCAGGCACCTCCGCACGCACCAGAAAGGCGAACCGATGAGTATCGTGGTACCACCCCCAGCGGGACTGAAAGCTGAGCGCGCGGTCGTCCCGTATCTCGCTGTAGTCGCTCGCCCACCAGCCTGCTTTCAGAAACGCCTCGGTGTCCACGGGCGCGCAGCCTGCAGGGAATGGCGCCTCCAGCACCGAGTAGTCCCAGTCAGACACATTGCGCGGGCGTGTGAGTTCCACCTCAACCCGAAGGAGCGTGCCCGTGCGCACGACGCCCCCCAGCGGAATGGGGCGGAGCGTCTCGGAAGGTGTCAGCACATCCTGCGACGGCTGGAGCGCGTAAAGGCGCATTCGGATAACCCCCGACTGCCTCTCTGCATAGGTGAGCGGATGCCAGCTGGTGAGCCGCGCGACCACAATCGGCACACCGCTTTCCGCACGCAGGCGAATCAGGTTCTCACCCCTGCGTAGCCACTCGCTCTGCAGGCGCACTTTGCCCTCAAACGCGGGCACGGGTTTGTCGTTCACCCACACCTGCACGCGGGGTTTGCCACGAGCGTCGGCTCCTTCATAGCGCTGGATATACGCCAGCAGTGCCTCAATCGCGAGCGCACTATCATAAGAGGAGTACCACGCCTCGCCATACTGCGTCAGCACCAGCCCCAGCACGGTCTTCTCCACCATCTGCCGGTAGCGCCGCGGCGTCAGGTTCAACTCACTCAGGAACGGCTCCAGCTTCAGCAGCAGCCGAAGCGCTCGCGCCTGACTCGCCACCTTCTTCACAAACAGGTCGTCCCGCTCCTCACGGAACCAGTAGAGGGCGTCGGCGGTCTCGCGGTAGTCGTTCTGCAGGGCGTTCCAGAGCGTGCGCAAATGCTTCCGGGCGTTGGGCAAATCGGACCAGTGAACCAGCAGCATCATCATCTGCATGCGCGGCTCGTGAACCCAGGGTCCCTGCATGTTGAGGCATTGCTGGGTCATGCGGTTCAGCAGGGCTGGCTCTTCACGCAGGGCGTCTGGAGCGGGTTCGCCCATCTCCGCAAGGGCTTCCAGCACCTCCAGCAGGGGGTCTATTGAAGGCGAGGGCAATTCCTGTAGCGCCTCGCGATACTTTCTCACCTCCGAATCTGCCATGCGTTGCAGCACGCTCAGCCCGCGCTCGTAGAGCGGTTCGGGCACAGGCACGCCCGCTTGCTTCGCCCGGTACAAGCCGCGCATGGCGTAGGCGGTAATCCATGGCTCTGGCTCTTCGGCTTCCCACCAGCCCCAGCCGCCTTCGGGCGATTCCAGCTCCGCAAGGCGTTGAAGCCCTGCTTTGAGCGCCTCCTCCACGCGCTTTTCCAGTTCAGGGGGCATCGGCTCGCCCCGCTGCCGATAGACCGCCCGCGCCAGCACCGCAGGCACGAAGCGGCTCACCGTCTGCTCCACACAGCCGTAGGGATACTCTATCAGATAGTCCAGCCGCGCGGTCAAAAACTGGAACAGGGTCGGCTGAACCTCTATTTCCAGCGTGCCCAGTTCGTGTCGGCTATCGGGAAGCAAGTTCATCACAATCTGGCGTTCCGCTTTGAGGAGCAGGACGCGCGTGGCGACCTGCGGTGTGGCGGCGGGCTTGACCTCAAATTGGCGTTCTTCGGCGTCGCGGAGCCTGCCGTTGACCTCCCGCGCCGAAACCCGTATCGTTTGCACCCCCACCTTGCGAGCGCGATAGGGGTAGCTCAGCGTGCGCGAGTCGTTGGGCGCAACGGTCAGCTGCTGGCTCTGCGTGCCTTCGGGCGTGTGCCAGACCACCTGCACGGTTCGGGGCTGATGGGTGTTGTTGCTCACAATCGCGCTGAGTTCGGTTTTGTCGCCTTCCACCAGCCACAGGGGCGTGCGCAGGCGCACCATCAGGTCTTTGGCGCTTTTGATGGCAGCTTTCGCATAGCCGATCTGCGTTTTGAGCGTGTGTCCCCACACAGTGAGCCGCCACTCGGTCAGGTTATCGGGCAGGCGGAAGGTGGTTTGCGCCACGCCCTGGGGGTTGGTGCGCAGGTGGGGCAGCCAAAAGGCAGTGTCGGGGAAGTCGCGCCGCGTGTCCTCCACCTCGCCCTTGTCGCCCTGTAGCGCCAGATACGGCGCGGAAAAGCTGGTGGACACTCTGTTGAACCTGTGCGCATAAAAGGCGTGACGCAGCCGGTGTGGGTCGTCTTCCATAATGGAGTAGATGCCCTCGTCCACCACTGCGAGCGACAGCTCCGCAGGCACGGGTCGCCCCTGCGCGTCGGTCGTTTGAATGCGTACCTGCACCGTGTCGCGTGGCGCGTAGCGGGCCCGATCCGTCTGAACTCTGATGTTGAGGTCGGCGTTTCGCGTGCCTACCGCCACATCGAGCGTGCGCTGGTAGAGCTGCTTGTTGCGCACCATACACACGCTCACATAGGCGGTAGGGATTTGCGCTGTCGTGAGCGGGATTTTCACGCGGGTGAGACTCCCCGTCGCTTTCACAACCTGCGACTGGAAAAGCCGCGCCCCCTCCAGACTCACATAGTACACCGCGTCGGGATAGGGCGAACGGATGGCAACCTCCACGCTCTCACCGGGCATGTATTGCTCTTTCTGGAGGCGTACCTCCAGGGGGTTTCGAGAATCGGGCACTTCCTGCGCCCAGTAGCGGCGCCCGAAAATCCAGAGCGTGGTGCTTTCCTCACATCGCCTCCCCGTGGGGTCCTGAGCCGAGACCACCAGTTGCCACTCGCCCGATTCGGGAGGCGTCCACTCCAGCACCGCTTTGCCCCGACTGTCGGTCTGGAGGGTCTGGCGGAAGGGATACTCCGTTACGCGATAGCGTCCTGCCCAGGTGAATCGCCCCGCCTTCACCTGCAGGGTGGTCTGCACAGGCTGTTTCGTGCGGAGATCCTGCACCTCCACCTCAATACGGTAGGGCTGATTGGGTTCGCCGAACCAGTATTCGGGCTTGATGCGGATTTCCCACGCGCATGGCGCGATGGAGAACCGCACGCTGGCTTTCGCCGCTTCCCAGCCCTCGCTCAAGCCCGACAGGCTCAGCGTGAAGGGGTATGGCTCCGTACCGAGCATCCCGGTATCCCCTTCTGGGAGCAGGTCGCGCGCCCGGAAGCGGAGTCTCAGCCGCCCCTGCCCATCGGTCGTCGCCTCGCCTGTCAGCACCTCCTCGCCGTAAACCCCGCCCACCTCTTGCCATGGCGGTCCGTTGCACACAATACAGCCATAATCGTCCGAAACCCGCGGCTCGCGATAGACCTGGTACTCTATCTTCGTGTTTGGCACGGGCATCCCGAAGTAGTATTCGGTGTAGACCTCCACCTCTATCGTCTCGTCCTCAAAATGGAGCGTTTTGCTGGGGCGCGCCTGAATGCGGTAGCTCGGTCTGCGATACGCGCTCACGGGGATGCCCTGATCCACCGTGCCGTAGTCGCCCACTTTAGCGAATAGGATGTAATATCCTGTGGACGATTCGGGCGACAGGGTAAACTCGCCAGAGAACGCGCCATAGTCGTTGAGCTTGACCTGCTGGGTGGTGTAGGTCTCATCGCGGGGGTCTACTACCCCTATCTCCACAGGGGTGTTTGGAGGCGGGACGATATAGCCCTGTGGGGTTTGCAGGCGCACGATGCCTTTGTAGTGGATGGTGTGTCCGGGGCGGTAGATGGGGCGGTCGGTGTAGATGGCGCCATACAGGGGGTTATCGCCGCGTCCGTAGGCGTAGCCCGACGCCCAGTGAATGAGGCGCGACCCGTCGGACGCAAATGCAAGCAGGTACAGGCGGTCGCCCATTCTATCCTGAAGCGACGCCTGTGTACGCCAGAACCCCTGCGCATCAGTGCGCCCTTCGCCCAGTTTCTGGAGTTCGCGCGCGGGCGACTCCCAGAGTTGCAGGCGCACATTCGGTACCGGCTGCCCCGTCTTGAGGTCGGCGCACCAGAACTCCATGCGTTCGCCGTCCTGCTTGAAAACGATTCCGAAACGGCTAACGACCACCACCGCCGCGCGCTCCAGGGCGCCCATCCTGATTCGGGCGATATAGACCCCCTCTGGCTGGCGTGGCAGCTCTATATAGCGTGTGAACACCCCTTCTGGGTCGCGCCCCGTGATCGGCATTCGCTGCGTCCACACAAGCTCCAGCGCGTCGGCGAGCTTCTCAAGCTCGTCCTGCAGCTCTCGTGAGGAGCGCCACCAGCCGTAGCGCAGGTCTTCCAGCAGGCGCATCAAGCGCCGCGAGGGCGCGCGATCGCCCTTGAGCGTGAGCAGCGCCACCTCCATTTCGTCTTCCTGCGTGAAACCGCGGACGCCAATTTTGAGCGACTCATCGGGGTAGTAGACAGCCTGAGGGTGAATCAACTCCATAAAGTCCTCGTTCGGCTGCAGGTAGAGGTCTTGTTCCACGCGCGCGCCTTCGGGGATTGCCACCTCGATCTCCTCATAATGAGGCGGCTGTCTTAGCGAGTGCGCTTGAGAGTACGCTGTGAGCCGATAGACCCCTGCAGGAATCCCGCGCAGGGCGAACCGTCCATGGGCGTCTGTGCGCACAGACCAGATGGAACCCACTTCGTCGCGCTCTTCTTCAATCCAGCCCTGTTCCAGCAGGAGCGCCCTGCGTCGCGCGCCTTCTGAAGATTCTTCGGGCAGGCGTTTCTGCAGAACCAGCATCACTTCCGCCTTCGGAATGGGCTGAAGCGTACGACTGGAGAACACGCGCCCCACCAGCGTGCCGCGCGGCGGCTCGTTTTGAATCCACTCGGCGACCGCATAAAACTGCACCAGCACGAGAATCACAATGCCCAGCAATCCGTGCAGCCATCGTGATGTAGACATCCCTTCGGTTCCCTCCCTGTTGCGCTACGGATTCGACGAGGGAGTGCAAAGAACGCTTCACATGGGCGAGTCGCAGGGGTGGAGGCATCGGGGTACGATGCCTTTGAGTGGAACACCGCCTGCAGGCAGGCTTCACTTGAGGGGCAACTCCAGCGCAATCTCCCGCTTATCCTCACCCCAGCGCAGTTCAAACCGCCACACCTGAAAGCGTAAGGGAACCTTTTCGAGCCTTACCTGACGGTGATAGCGTTTCCAGTCTTCCAGCGTGCGGATGGGGGGCTTCTGGTCAGCGGGGATACGCACGCCCTCTTTGACACGAGTCTCGCTCATAAGGCGAATGGAAGCGCTTTGCATCCGTGCCTGCAGCTGGGCTGGCGGCAGCCAGAAATCGTCCAGCGTCAGCAAGTTGCCCCGCGTGTACGCCAGCAAAAACAGCCACTGCTGGGCTGGGGTCAGCTGGCTGAATGGAATGCCCCCTGCCCGCAGCTGGGTGCGCTGGGCAGGCTTAAGCGTAGCATAAAGCTGCATCGCCTGCAAAATGCCCTCTTCAGGCTCCCGCGAGGGTGTTGTGGAGCCACGCTCCCACACGAACCCTATGAGCGTTCTCTGGGCGTGCAACAACCCCCCGTGCAGGAAATCCAGCTCCGCAGGAACATAGGGGACCCCTTCAAGCAGGTCATGCAGAGACCCAAAAGACTGGATATACATATAAAGTGCATCTCTTTGACGCGATGAAAGCGCTGCCACCTCGGCGCACTCATCGAAAGTCAGTACCCCGCGACGATTGGGCTTGAACAGCCAGCGCTGTAGGGTGGGATGGGGGATGTCGTTCTCACGGGCGTAGCGGCGCTGACGACTCTCTATCACCACCCAGCCAGAATCGTTCAGCCGAACACGATACCCAAACCCCCGTAGCAGGCTCTGAAACGCATACCAGTCCTGTGGCAGGCGGGGGCGGTAGTTGTTCCAGTCCTGCATTATCAGGGTATCCGTTTGCAAGGGGTAATACTCCGCTGCCAGCGGCGCGTCGGTCGCCTCCGCCATCTGCACCATCAGCTCGGAAAGCCACTGGAACCAGTCGTCGTGCGGACCTGGCTCGTTGAACTGTGTGAGTTGACGCGAAAGCACAGGATGTTTTGCGGGCAGCGGCGGCTCAGGCTCCACATTGGGCGACTGGTACCCAGGCTCGTTTGCGCTCCACAAGGAGATTTCGGGGCTTGCATACTGCGAGCCATCCAGAACAACCTGCTTTCCATCTGCCAGCGCCTCGTAAGCAACTTTGAGGGCTTTCTCGTTTGCGTCATAGCGCACCATCGCGCGCAGCTCGTTAACCGAATCCATTTTTTCCATCTGGCGCTGGCGACTTTCGTTGGCGCCGTATTCTCTTTCATAAAACTTTATCTGCTCCCGCATCACGGCTTTCCAGTCGTCTATGGCTCTGGGCGCAATCTGATTGGGGAAGCGCGTGCTGAAAAAGAGCGCCTCGCCCCGTGCCAGCCGACGCCATTCCTCCTCCCCCATCTGACACAGCGCATACCACACAGCGATATGATGCAAATCTACCGAACGGTACACGGGCATCAGCGCCTCGAGCTCTTTTGGGGAAAGCGCGCTCCTCCCCTGTTCTGCTGCCTGCATAAGCTGTTGAAACCGCGCCTCTATCGGCGTCTGCAATTGGGCACACACAGGCGCCAGCACCTTCTCGCGAAACTCGCGCAGGTCACCCTCGCGAGTCTGAGGCTTCTCTTCAGGCGGCGCGACAAGGCGGTACTGATAGGGCGCCTCTTCGGAAGGTTTCTCGCGTTTCCATTGGAACCCGAACGCCCCCGCCAGATGGCTCAAAATCTCGTGCAGGGGCTTGTCTTTTGCATACAGGCACGCGCGATATTCCTGCATGGCTGGCTCCACTTTGAGCGCGACTTTTGTGCGCTGACTCAGTTGCGTCAGCAGGTCGCGTAACGGTAGCCCCACCGCGCGGACAGTAAGCTTCTGGCTCAGCCTCTCGTCTTCACCGGGATTCAACTCGTTTTGTGCCCACAGGGAGGCACAGAGCAGTCCCACAAGCAGCAGTGTCCATCGCATCGGATAACCCCCTCGCGCTTAGGATTCGTATCGAGGGGGCGATTTCCTGCCAGTAAACGCTGGGGCTTGTGGCTGGATGCACTGTGAGAAAGGTATACAGTTTTGTAGGGGTTTTCAGGGTCCTATCGCTGAAAGGTGTACGAGCGGTGTTGAGTTGCTAACCACCTTCATTGCTATCAAAGGTTTCTATCGTCGCAAAATCTGCTTCCGCGTCCGCGGCAGTATAGTTCCAGAAGACCCCATGTTTTGCCAGCAACGCTGTCATCTCGTAGCGTGTGGCAACCCCAGCAACCTCCGCCGCCTTCCCCAGAGAGAGCCGACCTTGACGGTAAAGCTCCACGGCAATAACCTCGCGAATGAAACCCTCCAGTTCCTGTTGCTGCAAGCCTGTCGCCACAAGCACGGACTGCGGTATCGCCACCGTCACCGTGATGGTTCCCATCGTTCACTACTCCCGATGTTATAAGATACCCTACTGTGGCGCTAAAACTTCCAGAAATAGGGTATCAGCAGGCTGGCGAGGAGCCAGAAGAGCAGGTTCAACGGTGCGCCCACGCGCAAAAAGTCGCGGAACTCATACTGCCCCACGCCGAATACCATCGTGTTGGTCTGATAGCCCACGGGCGTCATGAAGTCGGAGGAAGCGGCGTAGGCGACCGCGAACAGAAACGGACGCGCGTCCACGCCCAGCGTGCTGGCAACCTCAATCGCCAGCGGCGCCATCAGCACCGCTGTGGCGTTATTGGACATCACCGCGGTCAGCAGCGAGGTGAGCAGGTAAAGCGCCGCCAGCACGACATACGGTCCCAGCCCGCCTAAGGTGTGCATAATTTGCGTGGTCAGCCATCGGGCGGCGCCTGTGGTCTCCATCGCCGTGCCCAGCGCCAGCATGCCGCCCAGCATCACCATCAGCCGCCAGTCCACTGCCTGAACCGCCTCTTCAGGCGTGAGGCATCGGGTCAGCACCATCAGCAGTGCGCCAGCCAGCGCCGCGACCGCCGTCGGCTGCCACCCCAGCGAGGCGACCACAATCACGCCCGCCATAATCGCGCTCGCCAGCAGCGCCTGCCCCGTTCGTGCAGGACTAAACGCCCGCTGAGAAATCAGCAGGAAATCGGGGTTCTGGGCAATCTCTGCAAGGCGCTCGCGTGGGGCGCGAATCAGCAGGGTATCGCCTGCTTGCAGGGGCACCTCAGCAATCTGTTCCAGCAGCGTCTCCTGACGGTGGCGCAACGCCAGCACAGTGGCGCCAAAGCGGTTACGAAACCGCGCCTGCTTGAGCGACTTGCCGATAAGCGAGGCGTTCGGGGTAATCACCACCTCGGCAAGCAGGTAGTCCTCTGGCTCCTCGTGGAACTGCGCGGCGGGCAGGGGCGTCAGTCCGTAGCGTGTCTGCAACGCCTCCAGTTTGTCCAGTGGACAGCGCACCCGCAACACATCCCCCGCCTGAATCAGGCGGTCGGGCAACGGCAGCAAGCGGATGCCGTTGCGCCAGATGTCCAGCACCTCCACGCCCAGCTCGCGCACGAAGTCCGCCTCCATCAGGGGTTTGCCGGCCGACTTCGCCTCCTCGCTCACCACCACCTCCATCAGATAGCGCCCCAGCTGATACGCCTGCGCTGGGTCTGCCTGCGCGCGGCGGTCTGGCAGCAGACGCATGCCGATCGTCAACAGATAGAGCATGCCGACGCCCGTGAAGATCAGCCCCAGCGGCGCGAACTCAAACATCCCCAGCGGTGTCAGCCCCCGTTGCTCGGCAACCCCGCTCACCAGCAAGTTGGTGGAAGTGCCAATCAGCGTGCAGACCCCGCCGAACATCGCGGCGTAAGAAAGCGGGATGAGCCAGCGCGAGGGACTCTGGTTCGCCGACTGCGCCAGATTCAACACAACGGGGATGAGCAACGCCACCACAGCCGTGTTATTCATAAACGCCGACAGTGCTGCCGCGCCCAGCAACAACAGCACCATCGCCAGCCAGAGGCTCCGACGCCCTATCCGCTCCAGCAGGCGCACAATCTGCTCAATCACGCCCGTGCGTCGCAATCCCTCGCTCAGCACGAACATCCCCGCAATCGTAACCACCGCAGGGTTGCTGAACCCCTTCAAACCCTGTTCTGGCGAAACGAGCCCGCCCATCAGGAGCGTGACCAGCAGGATAAGCGCTACAACCTCAGGGGGAAATCGATTGCTGATAAAAAGCGCGATTGCCGCAACCAGCAGCCCCAGTGTCAGCCCGATTTCCAGTGTCATCGCTCAGAATGAGTCGACAGGCGAGTAGCAGGCAGGGCGCGGCGGCAGCAGGGTGTAGAGTTCATCAGGGATTTCGGGCAGCTCCAGCCCGAACAGCCACGCGAGCGCCAGCGCGGGGGGCAGTTTCTGCGCTGCCGTCCGCGCTTGAGCGCCAAACGGCTCAAACGCCTCCCACAAACGCTCCGGAACACCAACCCGCACCATCGCGCTCCCCATCGGCTGGGGCGCCACATCGGGCAAAAAGGGGCGTACCCAGCGCTCCACATCGCTTCGGGGCAGGAAAAAGCGAATCGCTTCCGCCTCAGCACTCACCGCCATCTGGATTGCGAAGCCAATCAATTTCTGAAACGCCTCTGTGTCGTTGGGCGCGGCGCCCACCTCCTGAACCGAGATGGCGGATACCCTGCGTGTGCCATCCGGGAGCGTGCAATGATGGGTCTCCAGCACCACATAGCCACGAGCGGTGAGGGAATCTTCGGCAATATAAAACGCGCGTCGCCAGTTCGGGTCGTCCCAGCGCGTCCAGATGCGCCAGTAGGCATCGTCGCGCACCACGCTCAAGGGATGGTCGGCGTAGCTCTGGGCGTACCAGACCTGCACCCGCGGCAAATCGTCGGGTTCGGCGGTGCGGAACCGCCAGCCGTCCAGCGCGAGGGGCTGGGGCGTCGCGCTCCACAGGGGGAACGGCACGCGCTCCCAGCCCAGCCGCGCATAAAAGTCATGGATGCCCGTGAACAACAAGCCGAACAGGAAGTCTTCGGCGTCCATCACGCGCTGGGCGTCGCGCATCAGCTGGGTAGAGAACCCGCGCCCCCGGTATTCCGGCAGAGTCGCCACATTCGCGATTCCTGCCATCGGCACTGCCTGACCGTTCAGGCGCACAGCACGGCGCACAATCTGCACCGCCGATACCAGCCGCCCGTCTACCTCGCAGACGCGCGTGTATTCGGGCTTCCACAGCGGCTCTTCAAAGTAGCGCACAAAGTAGTCCGCGCCCGGCGAGAACACCTGCGTCCAGAGCTGCAGACACGCAGGTTGCTCGTGCGGTTCCAGAGCGCGGAACTGGGGGGTCATTCGGCTTCTGGCTCTTCTTCTTCAGTGTCAAACAGGTCGTCGCCCAGCAGACGCTTGCGGTCTTCTTCCGCCAGCTCCTCGAGGCTCACTTCACCCTCCACAAACGGACGCTCCTGATCGTCCTCAGGCAGGATTTTCTCCTCTTCTTCGTCTACCGCGGCGGAGAGCCAGATGCTGGGATTGACCTTCCGGCAATTGTCGCACACAAAACGGATGGCGACCGTCTCGAACCAGAGCGGTACTTTTTCCAGTGGTTTGCCACACTCGGCGCATCGAATCATCGGCTTGGAACCTCCTGTTGGCTGGCTTTCTGAGATTGCTTCGCTTTTTCCGCTTCCAGATCGCGCAGGTGCTGGCGATGGGAGAGGATGCCGTTCACCACCATAATCACCCCCGCGAGCAGGTAGAGCCACGCAAGGCGGGGGTCCACATCCTGCCCGGGGTCGGCAATTGCCTCGTTACCGCGCGCCAGCCCGATAATCCCTATAATGAAAAGGACAAGCGCAATCCAGAAGTCGGTCTTCTTCCACCAGCCCATGATAGGGGAGATTATACCTGAGAGACACCCCTTGCACAGCGCAAGAGCCAGTAAACCTATACCGCCACGGTAGTCTGTTCGCTCACCTGCATCAGTCGGGGCGCAACAGGAAACACGCACACAAATTGCGTTCCCTTCCCTAACTCGGAATGAACCTGCACGCTGGCGCCGTGTTTTTCCAGAGCGCGACGCACCAGCATCAGCCCAATCCCGCTGCCGCCCTGCTTTGTGGTAACGGATTGTTCGAAAAGATGGTCGCGCACCTCGGGCGGAAGTCCCGGTCCCGTGTCGCTCACGACCAGAATGGTCTGTTCAGGGTGTTCCACCCAATCGAACTCGATACGCCGTTCGCCGTGCCAGTTTTTCATCGCCTGCATCGCGTTCAGTGTGAGGTTCAGGAACATCTGCATCAGGTAGCGGCGGTCGGCTTCCATCACCAGCGTGCGCGGGATGCGGTTCACAATCTCCACTGGCGGGTTCATGAGTCGCGCGCCCGAGAGTTTCGCCACCTCGTTCACCACCGCCGCCACCTCCACAGGTTCCATGTGAAGCTCGCTCTCCTCGCGGGTCATCTCCAGCAGGTCCAGCAGATACTGGTGCGCCCGGCGCGTGGATTGCCCAATATTCTCAAAGTATTTCTCTGCCTGAAACGCAGGGTTGCGCTGTGCCCGCATAATCCCCACATCCGCCAGCGACTGAATCGTGTTGAAAAAGTTTTTCAGGTCATGCACAATCCCCCGCACCACCTGTCCGATTGTGCTCAGGCGCTCATGTTCAATCATTTGCCGATACGCGCTCTCCAGCTCGGCATTCGCCTGCTCCAGTTCCTGCGAGAGCCGGTAAATCTGCAAGTTCAGGTGAATCGACATCGCAATCGCCAGCACCCAGTAAGCGATATTCCATGTGGGGACGAAAGCCAAAACCCCATAGTAGACCAGTATATCCACCAGCACGATCGGAATCATCACGCTCATCGCGCCCAGCGTGATTCGGGCATCAGCGGTGAGCCGTCGCCAGTTCCCAAACGCCACCCCAAACACCCAGAGAAAACTCCCCAGATAGAGCAACGAAAAGGCAACTCCCAGCCCACTGCTCTCGCCATGCCAGTAGTAAGTTCCTACCAGGGGCAGGTAAAAACGCTTCAGTTCCGGTTCTATGACCCATCCCATCAGGCTGAAAGCGGTCAGCGGCGCCAGCGAAAACCACAGCCAGCGCACCCCACGCCAGAGGTTCAGCTGGTACAGGTCGCTCATTATCTCCACAAAGAAAACCGCACATATTGAAGACGCCACGAACTGCCCCACCGTAAGCCAGTAGGCATACGGGGGCGGAACAGGAGCCGTTTGATAGAGCATGCTGTCTACCAGCGAAAAAATCAGGCTGGTAACCAGAAAGCCCACAAGGCGGAGATTAATCGCACGCTGGCGTGAGAGGTATGCCTGCAGGCTGTGATGCACAATCAGGTAGCCATACAGCCCCACCGAGAGCCACAAAACCGCGCTGACCCATCCACAAGCCATGAGCGTGCCTCACCGAACTTATTCCACAGGGCGCGGTGAAATTCAAACGCGCGCTCGTGCGCCCGCCTCCAGCGACGCCAGCAGGTCCAGAAACCGCTGAAAGTAGTCGCGGCGCGGTTCTACCTGTTCTAAGGTATCGGCAAGCACGAGCGGAATCTTGAGGATTCGTGCGAGCGTCGCCCCTACACCGCGCTCGGTATGGCTCAACACAAACAGCACCGGCTCCCGGCGCGCCCTCTGGATGACCTCACGCAGTTTTTGCAAGTTTGGCGGCGTTTCTTCATCAGGCTGCAGGCTTCCCAGCGAGCGCATGCCAAGCGTTTCCGTGAGCGGGCGGTAAGCGTCATGCACCGCAATATAGGCTTTGCCCTGCACCAGAGGGCGCAGGTTTTCAATTGCGCCCTGCAACTGGCGGAAGCGCAACTGCGTCCTGCGCCAGCCGGAACGCACCGGCGCCCCGGCAAGCCCATCTGCCTGTGCCCAGTTGAAAATGTGTTCACAACTCGTGTACGCCCGCTTCACATCGAGCCAGAGATGCAGAGAGGCAGGCGCGTGAGGGTGGCGCGTGTGAGCATGATTCAGGAGTGAGTCATGGTGGGAGTGCCCCTCCACGATTTCAGCTAACTCCATAATGGGAATATGCGCGGGGCGCAGAATGCGACGGAGCGCGTCCAGATAGCCCTCCAGCCCGCCCCCGATCGCGATCACCCGGCGGCAGCGCAACGCTTGCTGAACCATCCGCACGGTGAGCGCCGCCTCGTGCGCATCCACCCCGCGCGGCTGGAGCAACTGGACAGGCAGGTTAAGCGCCCGAACCCAGTCGGCAATCACGCCCAGCGTCGCGCCATACATCCTAACCCTCGCGCATCTGCGGGAAGAATATCACCTCACGGATGGAGTCGGTTCCTGTAAGCAACATCACCATGCGGTCAATCCCGATTCCCAGACCGCCTGCAGGGGGCATGCCATACTCCATCGCGTGCAGGAAGTCCTCGTCGTAGGGGTGGGCTTCCTCGTCGCCTGCCTGACGGAGCGCCAGCTGCTGTTCAAACCGCTCACGCTGTTCAAGAGGATCGTTCAACTCGGAAAAAGCGTTCGCGACTTCCTTGCCAAACACATAACCCTCAAACCGTCGCGTGAAGCGGGGGTTATCGGGCTCGCGCTTGGCTAATGGGGAAGTTTCTATCGGAAAGCTATACACAAAGGTCGGTTGCTGGAGATGTTCGGCGACACACTTCTCCAGCACCTTCTCGATGATCCCGCCCACCGTATCTTTGCGCTCGATGTGAATGCCCAGCTTCTCGGCAGCCTGTGCGGCGCGTTCCAGTGTCTCAAAATCGGCTTCGGTGAGACCCGTATACTCGTGAATCGCGTCCATCAGGCGCACGCGCCGCCACGGCTGGCTGAAATCCACCTGCACGCCGTGCATTTCAAAAACGGTCGTGCCGAAAACGCGCTCCGCCACCGTGCGGAACAGGCGCTCCACCAGCTCCATAATGTCTTCCAGATTCGCATACGCCTGATAGAGCTCCAGCATGGTGAACTCGGGGTTATGGCGCGTGGAGATGCCCTCGTTGCGGAAGACGCGCCCAATCTCGAACACCTTGTCGATGCCCCCAATCAGCACCCGCTTGAGGTAAAGCTCCAGCGCAATTCGCAGCTGGAACTCGCGCTGGAGCGCGTTATGATAGGTGATAAAGGGGCGCGCCGCCGCCCCACCTGCCATCGGCTGCAACACAGGGGTTTCCACCTCAATAAACCCTTCCGACTCCAGAAAACGCCGAATTTCAGACACAATGCGGCAGCGTGCCAGCAGGCGTCGGCGCGATTCGGGGTTCACCAGCAGGTCCAGATAACGCTGGCGGTAGCGCTGCTCCACATCGTGCAGCTCAAACCAGCGTTGCTCCCCCTTCTCTTTCGGGAATGGCACAGGGCGCACCGCTTTGGCTAACAGCGTGAACTCCTGCACATGCACCGTAATCTCACCCGTGCGGGTACGGAACACAAACCCCTTGACCCCCAGATAGTCACCCAGGTCCCACAGGTCTATCAGCGAGTAGCGTTCGCCCAGCTCGTCCGCCTTAAGATAAATCTGGAGTTTGCCCGTGGTGTCCATCAGGTGCGCGAAGGTGGCGCGTCCCATCTGGCGAATAGAGAAGATGCGCCCTGCGACACATACTGTTTGCCCTTCCAGGGTCTCAAACTGCTCATGAATCGCTTCCAGCGGATGGGTGATCGGGTAGCGCTCTACGGCGAACGGGTCTAACCCCATCGAGCGCAACTTTTGCAATTTCTCCAGACGCACCTGCACCAGCGGGTTCTCTTCGTCAAAGTGCCGACTCATATCAGGGATTGTACCCGAATTGGGCAGGAATCGCCCACGGGGCGTGGAAACAGACTGGCTATGAAACCGAATCGACTATGGGTTCTGACTATCGCAAGCGTATGGTATGGCGTGGCATCAGCGCAGGAGGTTTTAACTCTGGAGGGGGCAATCCAGCAGGCGTTGCAGAATAACGGTCAAGCCCGTGCGTTGTTTGAGGAGCGCGTCGTCTCGCGGGCGCGGCTGGAATCGGCACGCGCCAGCCTGTTTCCCAGTTTTGATATTGCCACCTCATCCACGCGCACGCGCCTGGAACAGGGCGGCACCACAACCGAACTGACTCAGCGGCAGACTGCGTTGAATGTGGAGTGGCTCCTGCTGGATAACGGCGTTCGTAACCTTCGCATTCGGCAGGCGTCGCGTTCTAACGAGGGGGTCTTCTACTCCACGCAGGATAATCTGCGCACGCTGATTTTGCAAACAGCGCGCGCCTACTTTGAAGTGCTTCGCCGTCAGGAGCTGTTGCAGGTCGCCGACGAGACGGTGCGCCGCGCCGAGACGATTCTGCAGGCGGTTCGGGCACAGGCGGAGGTGGGCACCGCGCCCGCCAAAGATGTGCTTCAAGCAGAGGCGGACCTCGCGAACGCGCGCGTGCAACAGATTCAGGCACGGAACGCCCTGCGACTGGCAGAGACCGATCTGAAACGCCTGCTTGGCTGGAGCGCGGAAAAGCCACTGCCCGCCCTGCAGAAGGTGGAGAACCCCGCAACTGCCCCCGTGAGCGAAACCCTGCAGGCGCTCTGGGAGCAGGCGCGTCGCCAGCGCCCTGACCTGAGGGCGACGGAGCTCTCAGCGCAGTCGGCTCGGCTGGCGTTAGAGATTGCCCGCATGAACAGCCTCGTGCAGCTGCGACTCAGCGTGAGCGGCTTCCGTGAGTTTGACCCCGACACACGCACACAGGGACAAATCCAGATTCTGGCATCGTATCCCCTGTTTGATGGGGGACTGTTGCGAGCGAATCTGCGCGAAGCGGAAGCCAGTTATCGAGGCGCCCTGTTCCGCCTGACGCAGGCGGAGCGCGATGCGTATGCGGAGGTAGAGAGCGCCTATCTGAGCGTGCAGGAGACCCGCGAACGCCTGAGCGCGGCGCAGCTGGCGCTGGCTGCCGCCCAGCGCAATTACGAAGCCGCCCGCGACGCCTTCCAGGAAGGTGCCGGCACCCTGATAGAGGTGCTGACCGCCCAGCTGGCGCTCACCACCGCCCAGACGAACTTCGTGCAGGCAGTCTACGACTCGGCGCTGGCGGACCTCCAGCTGCGCTATGCCACAGGCGCACGCCTGCCCGCCGAACCCTGAGGTATACTTAATCCGAAACCAAAACTGTTGGCACGAGTCTAACACAAAGAGGAAGTGATGCGGGTGTGCAATGGATGAGCGACGCGGATGAGTTCGAAGCGCTGGTCGCCACTTACGAGCGACGCATTTACAACCTGCTCCTGCGCATGGTCAACGACCCCGAAGATGCCGCCGACCTGACGCAGGAGACTTTCTACCGCGCCTTCCGCGCTTACGAACGATTCCGCGGCGACTCCCAGCCCTACACATGGCTCTATCGGATTGCGGTGAACTTAGCCAACGACCACCTTGAAAAGCGCGCCCGCAGACGCAAACGCGAAATTGATTTAAGCACGCTGGAAACCGACGAATGGGGCGAGCCAGTGGAATGGGAGCCAGTAGACCCCGGTCCCAGCCCCGAAGAGTATTTGCTGGAGCAGGAGCTCATCGAGCGTGTGCAACGCCTGATCCAGCAAATGCCACCCGACTACAAGGAGATTATTATCTTGCGTGAATACGAGGAGATGTCTTACGAGGAGATGGCGGAGGTGCTGGGCATCTCGCTGGAAGCGGTGCGCAGCCGACTGGCGCGCGCTCGCGCATGGCTCCGCACGCGGCTCGCACCCTACATACATCAGGAGGAGGAACGCTGATGTTCACAAAGCGTACAGTGGGATGGATTCTGCTGGCTGTCTTGTGCTGTACAACGGCAACAGCGCAAACACGCCGAATTGAATCGGTCTCGATTCGCGGCTTGCGCAATGTTTCCGAAAACGCAGTGCTGACCGCGCTTCGACTCAAGCCGGGCGAAGTGTTCAGCGAGTCTTTGCTGGAATCGGATCGGAATGCGCTGATCGGGATGGGACTCTTCTCGGCGGTGCGCCCGCGCGTGGAACAGACCGAAACAGGCGTGCGCATCCAGTTCGAAGTGGTGGAAAACCCCCTCATCAAAGAGGTACAGTTTTTCGGCAACACCGTGTTTCGGAGCGAGCAATTGCTGGAGCTGATTCGCAATAAGCCTGGAATGGTGTTCAACACCAACTTTACTCGTATTGATGCAGAAGAAATCGTGCGCGCCTATGCGAAAGAGGGGTACGCTGCGCTGATCGAGGGAATCGTGCCCGATGAAGAGACAGGCACGGTGCGCGTGTATATCACCGAGTTGAAGGTCAACTCCATCCGGGTGGAAGGCAACACCAAGACCCAGCCGTATGTGATTCTGCGCGAGGTGCGTACCAAGCCGGGCGACCTGTATAACCTCAATCGCTGGCAGCGCGACCTGAATCGTATTCTCAACACGGGCTACTTTGAGACCGTGCAATACGAGGAGAACATCAGCGAGGGGGGCGCGACCGACCTCATTATTCGCGTCAAAGAGCAACCGACGGGACGCCTGAATGTGGGATTCGCAGTCGATTCGCGCCGCCGCCTGATTGGCTTGGCGGAGATTTACGAAACCAATTTCCGCGGGCGCGGGCAAACTGTCGGGCTGAACTTTCAAAGCACAGGCGGACGACGGGGCAATAGCATCGAGCTCCTGTTCAGCGAACCCTATCTCGATTCGCGAGGCACGCGCCTTTCCGTCTCGCTGTACGACAAACTGGTCTACCGTTTCACCTCCAACTTCTTCGGGGGCGCGATTGACCCGAATCTGGAACAGCAGTACGACGAGCGCCGTCGCGGCGTCTCGCTCAGTCTGGGGCGCCCGCTGAACGACTTCTTCTCCGCCACGATCGGCGTGCGCACCGAAGATGTGAACACCAACCGGGTCGCGACCTCCACCAGCGGCGGCTTCATCCGCCAGGACGGCTCGATGTGGAGCCTGAGCCTGCGCGGTGTCTACAACACCCGCGATTTTGATTTGGATCCAGCCACAGGACAGTACCTCTCGCTTACGCTGGAGCCGGGGCAAACGAACATCCGCTCGGTGGAACAGCAGTTTCTGGACGCGGGCGTGGTGCGGCTGGGGCGCTCCAACTTCCTGCGAATCGGGCTGGACTACCGCTTCTACTACTCGCCCCAGGGTGCGCGCCGACAGCCTGACGACCGCCGTCAGGTGCTGGCTGTACGCTTCTACTACGGCACTATTTCTGGCAACATCCCGTTCTTTGAGCAGTTCTTTATCGGTGGCGCCGAAACCCTGCGTGGCTATCCCGAAGACCGCTTCTGGGGGCGCAACGCCGCGCTGCTGAGCTTCGAGTGGCGCCAGCCCATCGAAAAGTCCTTCACAGGCGTGCTGTTCGTCGATATCGGGCACGCATGGGGCGGATACCCCACCGTGAACCAGTTCACGCAGTCGGGCAGCTTCAAACCGCAGGTGGGCTTTGGCTTCGGCATTCGCGTGCGCACCCCCATCGGTCCGCTCCGCGTGGATTACGGCATCGGGCGCGACGGCGGACGCACGCATTTCAGCATCGGACAGCAGTTCTGAAATGGAACTTTCTGCGTACCAAGCAGGTATACTTCGAAGGACATGGAGGTCAAAACGATGAGAACATGGATGCTTTTGACGCTAAGTATCGCCAGTCTGACGCTGGCAGCCGCCCAGAACTTCGGCGTCATCGACGAGCGCCGGATTCTGGAAGAGTCCAACTATGTGAAAGCCATCAACCAGCAACTTCAGGCGGTTCAGGCGCGCTTCGTTCAGGCATTACAGGCGCTTCAGGAAAGCCCTGTTTTGAACACGGAAGAGCGCGATACCCTGTTTAATCTCCTGCTGAAAGAAAACCCGACCGAGGCGGAGCGCCAGCAGGTACAGCAACTGATTAACACGGCGCGCCAGCGCGCGGCGGAACTGGCAACCCTGCGCCAGAAGAGCGAGCTGAGCGAAACCGAAAAAACTGCTCTGGAACGCTTTACCCAGATGGAGCGTGAAGGACGCGAAAACCTGCAGGTGCGTGCCCAACAGCTCGAGCAACAGCTCCAGCAACAGGTTCAGCAACAGCGCGAGGCGACCGAGAAGCGCATCCGTGAAATCGTCGCTCAGATTGCTAAAGAAAAGAAACTGGTGATGGTCTTTTCCAGTGATGTGGTCTACTACGCCGAGAATGACATTACCAGCGAGGTGATTAAGCGATTAGACGCGCAGCAGCCCAATCAGCGGCGCTGAGATGCTTCTCAAGGGGGAACGCGAGAACCGCTCGCGTCCCCTCCCACCTCACCCTGCTCTGCACTCTACTGGCTTCCGCTCTGTGGCTGGGGGGATGTGGCTCGCAACCAGAGCCGGTGCAGGTTCGCCTGCCAGACTCTCAAGCGCCCTCCGTTGCTCCGTTTCCTGCTCTCCCTTCTCTGTCGGAAGCGTTGCCGCGCACGGGAGCGATTCTTGAATCGCTGGAGACGCCTCCCTTGCCCGAATCGGTGCGCCAGCGCAGACAGATTGCCATAGAAAGCATTCTGCAACAACGCGCGGCAGTCCGCGAGCAGCTGCTGGCAACCCGACTCGAAATCCTGCCCCAGATGGAAGCACGCTGGCGTGCAGAAATCGAGTCGGAATACGACCTCGCCGCGCTCTACCGCGAATGGGACGAGGCATGGTTTCAGGCGTTTCAGGCGTATGGACGGGAGCGGTTCCTGCCCCTGTTTGAAACCCTCTATTTTGCGCCCGATTCGCCTCGCTATCAGCAAGCCAAGCAGCGGCTGGCGCAACTCGACCAGCAGTTTGCCCAGCAGGAGCAGGCGCTTCAGGGGGCGTTTCAGGAGCGTCTCCAGCGAATTGAGCAGGAGATAGCAGTCCGCCTGCGGGCGAAACGGCGCGAGTTCGAGCGCCAGATGGAGCAGGAGGTAGACCAGATACTCGCCAGCCAGCCCGATTTACGCGAGCTTTACCTGCCTGTGCTGGAGCCGCTATCGCCTGCAAGCGCGGTGAAGGTTCAGATTCCACCCCTTCAATTGCAGGTTTCAGGCGAAAACCTGAACTCTGTGTTCGCCGAGCGACAGGCGCGGGCACAGCGTATGCGTGCTGAGCTCCTCCAGCGGCTGGCGCAGGAATGGGCAGAAGGCAAAGGGTATCGCCTCTCTCATTCGCCCACCGCCCGCGATGCAACGGCGGAGCTGGAGCGCTATCTCTCTATAAGGTAGTGCAGGAGCGCGTAAAGCCAGTACTGCCCCGCGGGATGATAGCGAAGCGTTCGGGGCGTATCGCCGTGTTCCCCTGTGAAGTGGAGCGTCGTGAAGAGCGCCTTCCCCTCCCCTACTGCTTCTTCGTGCAGGTAGGCGTGGCAGTAACCTGTGCGTGTATCGACCCGCTGCCAGAGGGGGGTATATTGCTCGGCGGAAGGCAGACATGCCTGAGGCAGAAGGGCGTAATCGGTGCTGAAAGCGAAAAGTCGCTCGTTCAGATGTTGGGGCATCCAGCCGAGCCGTTCCCAGACAGGGTGCGGCAAAAACCGATGGGTCGCCTCGCGCCAGAAGGGCATCGCCTGCGTGTGGCTTTTCAGCGGGGGCAACAGCACAAGGCATCGTCCGCCCTGTGCCACCCAATCGTCCAGCCAATCGGGGAGCGCGGTGGCAAGCAGCACAGACTCCCTCTCTGGGGGCTGAGCGCAACGCCGAAAGACTTCTGTGGGTAGCTCCCATTCCTCAAAGCAAAAGGCTGGCTCGTAGAGGGCAACCTGTCCCAGCGTTTCCCACTGCGGGCGCGGATAGATGCCCCACCGCCAGCGGTTTCGGGCAATCACCTCCCCTGCGCCTTCCACCTTCACCATAAAAAGCGCGTGCGTGAGGTTGGAAACCGGAGGTATTTCCACGCTGAGCTGGCACAAAAACAGAGGTGACTCGCCAGAGGGGGTCGGTATGAGAACTTCTCCGTGCCCCACCTGAGTCTCCCCCAGCCATAGCTCCCAGCACACTTTAAGTTGCGATGGCAGCGGCTTGCCGAAGTGAGAGAGTAAGATGCGGGGGTAAAGCGTCTGCCCGCCGAAGTGATTATAGGGGTCGGGGTTCGCGGGGCGGTCGCCCCCTGCTTGCCACACGCGACGCCGCGCCCAGTCTATCAGCACCACCGTGTCGGCGTTGAAGTCGCGATACGCCTCTAAAGGCACTTTCGGCTCGCCCCGTTCGTCCAGCAAGCCCGCTGTGGCAATCGGGGTGTCTTTCAGCCCTGTAACCACATAGCCCGAAGTGCCCCGCAGCGAGCGCATCGTTTCCAGCACGATTTTGTGGTAAGCCACCATCTCCCTGCGTGAGTTTTCCACCAGTGTCGGCAGGGCGTCCCACAGCCCCTGTGCTTTCAGGCGGTCTTCCACATAGGGGGTCTCATAAAACCAGCGCACGCCCTGGGGGTTCTCCTGTGGGTCTTGCGAGAGCCACCAGAGATGCTTGGGTGCAACTTTCTGGCGTAAACTTATAAAGTCGCGCATCGTGTCGTGGTCGGCAAACTCACCCTGAAGCCACGGCTGGGGCGGGCGCGGCGCTTCCAGAAACGCGCGGAAAGTGGTGCGGGCGTAGTGTGCGTCGCCATAAAGATGATAGTCCGCGAAGTCCGCATACTCCTGAAGCGAACCGCCGTAGCACTCGCCACCGCCGCTGTTGTCGCGCACTAAGGGGCTACCCGTGAGTGCCTTGACGCGCTCATATAGCACGCGCAATCCCTCGGCGGGGAATCGTGCGGAAAGCTCACACCCCAGTGTCCATAGCACGATGCAGGGATGATTTCGCACCTGACGCACGATGGCTTCGTATTCGGCAACCACCTCCTCCAGTCGTTCGGGCGGAATCTGCGGGAGCCACAGGGGCAGCTCCAGCCAGACGGCGACCCCCCTCAAGTCGCAATAGGCGAGGTACCAGTCAGGAGGAACCCACAGGCACGCCTTGAGCATGTTGAAACCTGCCTCTTTGAGAGTTAGCAGCTCCTTGTGTGCCTGCTCGCGGGATGGGTTCGGCGCGTGGGTGTCCAGATACCACCCCCAGTGGAGCAGTCCGCGCGGGTAAAACGGAGTCCCGTTCAGATAAATCTGGCTCCCCTGCACCTCCACCGTGCGCAAGCCAAAAAGCAGGTCTACATAATGCGAATTCTCCCCGACCTCCACGCGACACCAGTAAAGATTGGGCGTCTCTGGCGACCATGCCCGAGGCTCAGGAAGCATAATTGTATGCGCAAACGCGCCCCGCGCTTTCAGTTCTGCACGATAGGGATTATCCCATCTTCCTTTCAGGGGATATATGTTTAGGGTGAGCGGCACGCGGCGCTTGCTCACCACAGAGCCAGAGATGTGAACCGTGCCGTCCGCCTCACCGTGTATCCACAGGTCGCTGAGCCACGCCTCACCTGTATCGAAAAACCGCACAGGCTGCCACAGCCCTCCGAACGGCGAGGACACATACGGGAGAAACCCGCTCAGCACTTCGGGGACGGGGAATCGCGCGCCGCCGTTTTTCGTGATATGCACGGTCAGGTAGTTCTTGCCACGACGCAGGGCGCGTGTGATATTGATGGTGAAGCCATCCCAGATTCCCCGATGGGTTCCCAGCGGCTTGCCGTTCAGCTCGACGACAGCCTCATAACTTGCGCCATCGAATCGGAGCCAGTAGCGCCGCCCACGCTGGGGATACCACTCGAACTTCAGGGTATGGGTGTGGGGTCCTTCAAAGTCGCGGGGCATGCCCGTGTCTTCCCACACCTGCGGGTCGGTTAGCGTAAGTGCGTTTAAAGGGCAGAGCGGAGGGGGAGCGGTGGACATCGCTCTGCCTCCTTAATCTAACACGGGGATTTTTTCCAGCTCTACAGCGGCTTCGCGCGGGTTGGGCACAGGCTCATCGGAGACAATCTTGCCGTCGCGGAAGCGCACGATGCGTTTTGCATGCTCGGCGATATCGGGCTCGTGGGTAACCAGCACAATGGTGCGCCCTTCGCGGTTCAGCTTCTGGAAGATTGCCATAATCTCCTCGCTGGAGCGCGAGTCGAGGTTTCCTGTCGGCTCGTCCGCCAGAATCAGCACGGGGTCTGTTACAATCGCGCGGGCAATTGCAACACGCTGCTGCTGTCCACCTGAGAGCTCGTTCGGGCGATGGTGCATGCGCTCGGCAAGCCCCACCATCTCCAGCGCGCGCTTGGCGCGTTCGGTGCGGTCGCGTACCCCTGCATATAGCAGGGGCAATTCCACATTGCGCAGCGCGCTCATGCGGGGCAGCAGGTTGAAGGTCTGGAACACAAACCCGATATAGCGGTTGCGGATGCGCGCCAGCTGGGCATCGCTCATCTGGCTAACAGGTTCACCGTTCAGGTAATACTCCCCGCTCGTGGGGCGATCCAGACAGCCAATCAGGTTCATGAAGGTGGACTTGCCCGAGCCAGAGGGTCCCATAATCGCCACGAACTCGCCCGGCATCACGGTAAGGTCTACCCCACGCAACGCATGCACAATAACGCTCCCCATCCGATAGTCTTTCGTCAGATTGCGCACTTCAATAACGGGTTTCATATCGCCTGAAGTATACCCCAGCGCCCTCAGGTTTCGCGGCTCTCACCAGTCCTGTTCGTCTTCGTCCTCTTCTGCTTCCGATTCGAGAGTGAACTCTTGGCCGTACCCCAGCACGGTCTGACAGATTTCTATCGCGTCCGCCCAGTTCTCTCTTGTTCCATCGCTTTCGACGCTCATGTTTTCGCCAAGATAGTGCTTCGCAATTACGAGGAAGACGCATACGGCGAGGTCATATGGCTTGAAAGCTGTTTTGCAGAAGTCCCAGGCAAGCGATTCTTCTGAGTCGTTGGCAATTCGGGGGAAGTAGAATGTTTCGTGGGAGCAGTCGCCGTCGCAGCGGCGTGTGGCAAGCAGAGCGCCAAAATCCGACCATTCCGCGATGGTTTCCACCTGAGGGTTCCCGTTCCAAACGCCTTTTGCTTCTTCGGTTGGCCATGCGACTCCCAGCTCCACTCTGGGATGTCCACAGTGTTCTACACCGTTGAATGCCACTTCGTCGGTGGTTATGACGGGTTCGCCGCTGCCATCAGGTCCTGCGAGGGCAACTTCCGCTGCCTGAATCGCGGGCAGCGTCTTTCTGAAATCGGCAACGATGCGATTAAAAATCGGTTGCGGAATCTCCTTAACCCGACTCCAGTAATGAGTGTAGCCCATCTCTGTTTTCCTCCTTGCGGGAATTGACAGGTCAACCGTGCGGTCTGCACGCTCTCTCCATTTTACCGTATGGCTTCTGGCGGTCTGGAGTATACTCTCGGGTGATGGGCAGGGAGACGCTGCGTCGGCTTGCGGCTGGGCTGGCAATCCTCTGGCAGCTGACGATTTTGTCAGCCGAGTTGTTGCACGCCCAGATTGAGGACTCAAACCTCGCGGCGCAACGGCAGTGCCCCGTACGTCTGTTTCACAAGACCCATGGGCATGTGCCCCAGCCTCAGCTGGTTCTGCAGACTGTGCTGAGGGTGATTCTGGCGGAGATTCCGCCTTTACCAGTCTCCCCCCTTGTCTTCCCTTAAAGGGGTAGTTTTTTTCGGGGGTAGCCCGACACACAAAAAAGAGAGCCGCCGACCGAGGCGTTTTTCAGGGTTTTTGGTGGTGTTGGGGAGGCTGGTTTGTGCCCCTGCAAAAAACCTACCCCTATAAGACCTGAAGGAGGGGGGCATCGTGGGTTCCATCGGGCATCTTTGCGACAGAGCGGCTTTAGCCGTCGCTCTTTCGGGGGTATCGTGGGTTCCAGTCGGTAGCGTGGTTGGCTGGTATTCGTCGAATGATACCTTTTCGCAGCTTACCGTCCCCGCAACTGTCTCTCTATCGCCTCTATCTGACGGTTGAGGTCTTTTTGCACCAGCGAAGTCCACACACGCACCAGCAACACGCGCACAACCTCGTCCTTCTCACGCTCCGAACGCTCACGCATCTCCGACGCATAACTCAACAGCCACTCCCACGAAGCCGACTCCTTGAAGTATAAAGCACCAAGTTTCTGTTCTAACACCCACGCTGCGCTCCGCCGCACCTCCGTCGCCCGATCCGCCTCCAGAAACCGCTCCACTACCCGAACCCACGACGCTGCCACCTCCGCAGGATCGCGTCCATATAGACCGCCATAAACCTCCACTATTCTCAGCCCAAACGCCTGCAGAAGCGGTTCTGACAACCCCTGCAGGTAGGTCAAGAACTCTATCGTGCGCTCCGTGCGCACACGACTACGCGCCACATGATACTCCAACTCAGGATACAACACCTTCAACCGCTGAGAAAACGCTTCACTCTCCTCCTCTTCAAAGCGAAGGTAGGCGAGGTACAGGTACAGCACAGCCCGCTGACGCTGCCACAGAGGCAGGCTTTTGTCTTGCACACGCTGCTTCGCCCACTGCAAACGCTGCGCATAGTCACTCAAACGATAGTAGGCGCTCTCTTCGTCCAGCACACGCAACAACTCGGCAGACGGCTCCTCTATCCGCATCGCTGGAGACCAGGGCATTCTGAGAACCGTTGCTTCATTTCCTATTGAGGAAGACTCTGGTGCGATGTTATAGACTGATCTGCCACGGATGCTAAACCAACAATCGCCCCATCCAATCACCAGCCAGAGTTTGTCCAAAGAGGGATTGTCCCAGAAAGCCCCCCACTCAGGGCTGTTCGGCAACGCCCTGATCCTCGGAAAGCCCAGCCTAATGAGATACTCTTTCCCCGTCTCCCAGATGAGCGGGGCAGGCACTTCGTATCCCTGCTCGTCCTTCTTGCAGCCAATCCAGAGCAACGAGAGGGTCATCCCCGCTCGCAAAGGAAACTCGATGTGGTTCATACGCAGTCGGCTCGCCCAGGTCTTGACCACTCGCGCTTGCAACTCGTAGTAAGGAAACCCCTGAGGCGAGTCGGGGTAGTAACGCATCACCTCTGCGTCCACGCGCCGAATGCTTTCGATGCGCACCAGCAGCATTTCACGGGCGACGCTGGGCTGGGGCAGGTCGGATTGAATGAGCGGTTGTTCGCGCCACTGCTCTACGGCTTTCCACCGGTATGTCCAGAGGAACATCAGCTGGTTGCTTTGTTCTTTGAGTTGCGCTTTGCGCTGTTCGAGTTGTTCCCGGCTCAGCCCTGCGAGCGTCTCTTCGGGTTGCCCCCACGCCACGAGCCAGAGGCAACCGAGAAGTCCGATGCTGATGCGCAAATTCATTCCACCTTGCATTGCCGTTAATTAGTTTAGCAGATGACGAAATCTCACGCTCTGCCTTCAATCAGCGCTCAGCACGCTTCAGCCCCTCCAACTGGCGGTCTATCTCCACAATCTGGCGATCTATATCCTCAAGCAAAATCTCCATCCACACGCTTCCCAGGTAGGCGCGTACAATCCGATCCGACTCCTGCTCCCACTGCGAGCGCACTTCCTCCGCATACGCCAACGCCCGCTCACGCGCCGTACCCCAACGCGCAGGATATACCAGGCAGTAGCAGAGCACCGCCGCTGCCTCACGCCGTACCTCCACAGGGCGATTCTGCGCCAAAAACGGCTCCAACGCTGACAGCCATACTGCAAACGCCTCCGGCGAGGATTGATACATCCGTCCACTATAACACCGCAACATCGCCCGCAATCCGAAGGCTTGCAACAACGGCTCTGACAGACCCCACAAAAAGCCGAGATACTCTGCTTGCTGCCGCGCGTAAGCCTGACCACCGGATTCCTCGCCCTTAAGTCGAGCCGCCTTCTCTTCTGGGGCAAAGAACCAGTAGACCAGCGCCCGTTGACGCTTCCACAACGGTAAACTCTTGTCCTGTACCCGCTGCTTCACCCATGCTAACCGTACGGAACGCTCCTCAGGTAACTGATGATACCCCGCCTCCTCATCCAGCACCTGCAGCAGTTCCGCAGGCGGCGACACCACGCGCAAAGTCGGTTCCCGCACCACCTCCCACGCCCGCAGATACCAGCGGGAAATTTCCAGCTGGGCACGGTACAGCACATCGTCAGGCGCACTCCATCGTGGTAAGCGCCCGCAATCGGGTGTGTCGATTACCCACCAGTAATCGCTCAAGTTCTCTGACAGATACGCGGCACCAGACAAATAATCTCCCGACTTAGGAAGAGGTACCAACTCATAGACCAGACACACCTGCCCCTCCTGCCAGATTGGCTCTGCGACGACCTCTCTCCCGTCCCTCAGGCGTTTGCACGCCACCCACAACAACGGCAACACATCCCCCGCACGCACCCGAAACGGCTTGTGGGGATTGTACCACTCTTTATGCCAGACTTTCAGCACACGTGCCTGCACTGCGTAGTAGTGTAGCTCAGGGCGAGAACCGGGGTAGGCGCGCAACACCTCGCTGTCTACCCGACGCACCGCTTCCACTTTCACCAGAGCGACATAGCCGCGCGGAGGCAGAGGCGCCTGAGGGAGGTCAGTTTGTAGCAGACGACGGGTTTCCAGATAGTCTTCGGCTTCCTTGTCGCGCTCTTCTTCGCCACTGCTGCGCGCAAGCTCCAGGATAGCTTCTTTCTGCTGTTGGAGCGCCGCTTTTTGCCGGAGCAGCTGTTCTCGCAGAGGGGCAGAGGCGCTCTTGTTCGGTTGTGCGCTGGCTCCCTGAACCCAGAACCCTATCGTGATAGTTATAATCCACAAAAGCCATTTTCTCATGGTCATTCACCTCGCTGAGTATGTTTACTGCTGTGCTTATCGCCGAAACCTCCATTTTATCATGCTGTTGTACGGACCGAACCCTGTCTCTGGCTGCTGTAAACTGGGGGTGTATTGGTCACTGGCGCCAGCGTTTTGATTAGCCATGTACTGCATTGCACCGGTGACAGGATCGTAGGATGCCGTGCCGTTAAAGTTGATTTTCCAGCCGCCTGTTTGAACCACGGGTACATAGCTAAAGGGGAAGAAGTATGTGCGCATGGCAACCGAAGTGTAAAAATAGAGCGTGGGAGTCTGCGACTGCGTGCTACTAATAGTAAATGGGCCGTTTGTGGGCGGTACAACGAAGGCAGGTGAGTCACGCCAGCCGATCCGAGCCAACCAACCCCTTTCTGGCTCCTGCCCTTCTGCCACCGGTGGTATTTCTGCCCCTGGGCACTCGCTGAGCAACCGATAGCTTTGGTAGTCTCCTCCTACTCTCATCGGTCCTCCTCTGTCGGCATACCAAGCATGGCTAATTGCATCATTCGGACATGAAAATGTATCCAGTAAAGGTGGGGGTATTTGCAGATAATAATGAAGACTGCCGTTTGGGTACCCAAAGGAACCTTCATCGAACCTCTCCACAGACTGCACAGCACCCACCTGTATCAGCGCCCGATGTGCCAGCGCTTTCTCGCATTGCCACCTATCGTTCGCACCGGAACAATCCCCTATGTCAACTCTTGGTGGCGACCACCACGGGTGAGAAATGAAAATATCGTAACGCGCCACATAGGCAGAGGTATCCCTTGTCCCTCCAATCAGCAGGTAACTTGACGCTCCTGTGCAGGGATCTCTTTCGAGAAACCATGAAAGTGTTGGATTGGTATCGACATCGCCACCTATACTTTTCGCCTCTACAACAGTTGTTGCTGCTAAGTCCCAGCTCTCCATCCACCCGAGCTTTGCCGTTACCCGCAAAACACTCAACCCTTTCTGGCTTAACGGGCATGCACTGTTTGTCCAGTAGTTCCACCAATACGCCTTCGCGCTCGTAGAGCGAACCCGTGCATTCAATGGCCAAAGATAAGTGTTGTCTGGCACCCACCAGACCCCTCTGGGACCCCAGCCGTTACTCCAGCCTCCTCCATGCTCCTGAACCATCACCTGTCCTGTCTGCTTTATCGAGAAACCCGCCAACTGTAGCACAGGAAGGAGTTCCATCGTCCCCCATATTGGATCCACCCGCGGATACTGAATCAGGCGTTGAGTTCTCTGGTGGGTATACTCGTAAGGAAGCGTTTGACCTTTTACAGCCACACAAACAATCTGGGCGGGATACCTGGCACCTGCATGGAGATAATCATAGGGCTGAATCTGCTCCGGTGTCCAGCTGGGGTCCGCCAGCCCCTTATTCTCGCCCTCCCGAATATACTCGCGCAATGGCACATACATCGACATCGGGCTACCTAACCGCACTGCCAAACCCACATGCACCCACATCGAGGCAGAACCTCGTCGACCATCGCTGTCCGTCACCTCCACTCGAACCAGATACCGATACAACTGCTTGTAAAAGTAGTGAACCGTGTCTGCAGTATCGTCGCGTTGACGCTCCACAACTTTGTTCGGGTCGTCGCCAAATGTCCACCTATAGGTGAAAGGGGGGGTAGGAGCATTTTCCCCGTCGCACAAGTCCAATTTCGCCGTCAGAGTAATCGTTTGCCACACTCCCGCAGGCTCAGGAGCCGCCTCCAGAGAAACCGCCAGTTCATCATCGCGCTTCACACGCGCAAAGGCGTAGGCGGTCGCCTCCCCACACGCGACCTCCGTGCCGTCCGACAGTCGCCCATAAGCTCTGACTGTGCAACTGATCCGAAAGCGTTTGCCCGCGTGCGCCGCCGTGAATAAAAATCCACCTTCGGGCCATCGCGCCCCGCCTTCCTCAGGACCCCGTTCCGTCACCCACCTATCACCCTCTCGCCGCTCAATCTTCCAGGTATAGGTAGACGACTGACTTCGGGATTTTCACAGTCGCCTGGCGGGTCGCCCGGTGGATAACCCGGTGGCCACGGTTTACCCGGATCGCCAGGTGGCTTTGGCGGCATGGGCGGCTGCGGCGGATAGGGATAGGGCGGGTCGTTTGGACCTTCTGGCGGCGGATCGCCTGGTTTCTGGGGTGGTAGAACAGGTGAAGGGTCGTCCCCCACTTCAACTGGCTTATCTCCTAGTTCTGGAGCTATCATTACAATCCGTTGTGGCTCAGGGCAGTCGCAGTCGGCGTCAGCAATGCATTCCCAGGTGACCCGCTTGCCAGGACAGACAACGATACTTTGAGGTTTAATGCGGGCAACGACGCCAGAATGGACGGGGGCAGCCCAGCAGAAGCAGGCGAGAGCCAGAAGAAGACCACGCTTTCCCCTCTCGACAAGTGAACGCACAGTCAACGAAGCTTGCGCAAAAACTGCTCGCTGGTCGCTCAACAGCCTCTGCCGACATGTAGCACGGGCAACCGCCGACATCTGCCAAGCAGTAGAGGCTTTACCCTCCTCACGCGCTTCCTGACCCGCCACGGAACCCTTGCTTATCGCTCGCATCACCATCGCCTCCTGTTTCCACCGAGGGGCTGTCTGTCCCCTCTACCTCTATTAACGACTCAAAAGCCCGATTCGATGGGTCATAACCGAAAAACGCCACAAAACGCGCCCGCAATTCGGGCAGATACCCCCGTAAAGTGCTGGCTTTCACGCCCAGTTGACGCGCAATCGCCTCCCACGAAAACCCCTGCAAGCGCAGCTGCACCACCGCCCGCAATCGCGGCGGCAACTGCGCCACAAACGCCTCGCCGTCCACATCCCCCTGCACCTGTTCAGCAATCTCCACGCACGCGAGGCTTTCAGGCGCTTCCTCCAGCGACAGCGACGGATGGCGCTGGGCGTGGCGGTGCGCGTCGGCGGCAAGCGCCCGCAACTTCAGGCAACACCACCGCCAGGCGTGGAGCGGGTCGGCATATTCCCACGGATAACAGGTGAAGTGGTTCACAAAGGCAATGAGGCAATCGTGCGTAAGGTCGGCAGCATCGTCGGCGCATGCAGTGAACCGACACGCGCGCCGCTGGAGATGCACGAGCCATTCGGCGTCGTCCCAATCTTCGCGCATCCAACCTCACTCCTTCGTAATCGTTTCATCCAGATTGAGCATCACATGCGCCACTATCGTGAGCGCGGCGAGGGGGGGGTCGTCTTTGCCCACGAGTTTGCGTGTCGCGTCAGGATTGGCGCGATAGCTCTGGAGCATGCGGTCGTACAGCTGGCGCAGGCGGTTCAGCTCCTGCGGTTGCGGGTAGCGTGCAGTGCAGCAGCGGAATCCGTACTGGATGGCTTTCTCCACCGAGCCGCGCCCTGCTTTCTGCATGCGTTTCGCCAGCCCCTGCGCCGCCTCGATATACACCGGATCATTCAGCAACACGAGCGCCTGCAGCGGTGTGTTGGTGCGTGGGCGGTTGGCGGTGCAGACCTCGCGCGAGTTGGCATCAAACGCTACAAACGACGGATAGGGCGCCGAGCGTCGCCAGAAGGTGTAAATCCCGCGCCGATAGCGGTCTTCGCCCTCGCTCATCACCCAGCGGTCGGCGTTGTAGGGGATGTCCCACACGCCTTCAGGCTGATAGGGAAACACGCTCGGACCGCCAATCTTGCGGCTGAGCAGCCCTCCAATCGCGAGCGCGTTATCGCGAATCAGCTCGGCTTCGAGGCGGTGGCGCGGTCCGCGGGCGTAGAGCGCGTTTTTGGGGTCGCGTTCCAGCAGTTCGGGCGTGATGCGCGACGACTGGCGATAGGTGGAACTGGTTACAATCAGCCGGTAAATCGCCTTCATGCTCCAGCCGCGTTCCATGAACTCCACCGCCAGCCAGTCGAGCAGTTCGGGGTGCGTGGGGTAGGCGCCCTGTGTGCCGAAGTTGTCGCTGGTTTCCACAATCCCGCGCCCGAAGCACGCCTCCCACATGCGGTTGACCTGCACGCGGGCGGTGAGCGGGTTCTCACGCGACACAAGCCACTTCGCCAGCCCCAGTCGATTGCGCGGCGCATCGGGCGGCAACGGATGCAACACCGCAGGCGTGCCCGCCTCCACCTCTTCGCCCGGGTTGGTGAACTCGCCCCGAATGCGGATGGCAGCCTTCAGCGGTCCGTTTTGCGGGTTATCTTCCATCACGAGCGTGGTGGGGATTTGCGCCTCCAGCTGGCGCTTCGCCTCCTCCACCTCGTGAATCGCCAGCGCTTCGGAGCCAGAGGCGCGGATGCGGAACCGCCCCAGCACATGCTGTTTCCAGCGCTCCGACTCGAAGCGCAGAGTGAGACTCAGCACGCCTTCACGCCGAATGCGGATAGGTTTCTCAAACAGCAAGCCCAGCGTGTGGGGTTCTTTCACGCGCGGCACAATCGCCCAGCCCTGCTCTTTTTGTGGCTCGTCGCGCACCAGCACGCCGATATTGAAACCGTCCTGTACGAAGTCGGCGAAAGCCGTGCGCAGGCGAAGGGGCTTGCCGTCTACCGCCACCGAGACCCCTGTGAGGATAAAGTTCCCGCTATCGGCGCGTCCCGAACCGCCTTTGGGGAACGCTTCGTCGGGAATCGCCTCAATCTGCACGGCACGATAAAGCCCAGCCGGCAGGCGGAGCTTGAGATGGTAAACCTCCTGAGCGGGCGCGTCACCTTCGGCTTTGAGCGAGCCGTCGGGTAGCAGTTGCAGCTGGCTTCCCTTCTCCGCTTTCGCCTCCAGCACAGAGAGCGTTCGCCATTCGGGCGGGTTCGGGTAGCGCTGGCGCAGCTGGGCAAGCTGTTTTTCAAATGCCTCCAGCTGGCGTTGTTGCTCGCGTGTGGGCGCTTTGATTTGCGCCTCCAGCCACTTCTCCTCGCTCACGCTGGCGTCGCCGACGGGATAAATCTTCGAGTTGTTGAAAAACGCCAGCATCGCGTAGTAATCGCGCTGGGTGAAGGGGTCGTACTTGTGGTCGTGGCATCGGGCACACCCAAAGGTAATACCCAGCCACACGGTGGCGGTCGTGTCCACCCGATCCACCAGTTTCATAAAGTGCGCTTCTGCCTGATCCACGCCCCCTTCCAGATTCTGCATCGTGTTGCGGTGGAACCCTGTGGCGATGCGCTGTTCCAGCGTTGGGTTCGGCAGCAGGTCGCCCGCGATTTGCTCAATCGTGAACTGGTCAAACGGCATATCTTTGTTGAACGCCTCAATCACCCAGTCGCGGTAGCGCCAGATGGAGCGTCGGAGGTCTTTTTCGTAGCCGTCGGTGTCGGCGTAGCGGGCGAGGTCCAGCCAGATTCGCGCCTGACGCTCGCCGTAGTGGGGCGACTGGAGCAGCCGATCCACCAGCCGCTCATAGGCGTCGGGGCGCTTGTCGCGCAGGAAGGCGTCCACCTCTTCGGGGCTGGGCGGGATGCCAATCAAATCCAGATAGACGCGCCGAATCAGCACCTCTTTGGGCGCTTCGGGCGAGGGTTGTAGCCCCTCCTGCTCCAGCCGATGCAGGATAAACGCATCAATCGGGTTGCGCACCCACGCGCGGTTTTTCACTTCGGGGATGGGCGGGCGTTGCGGCTTGAGAAACGCCCAGTGCTTGGCGTTCTCAGCGCCCTCGGGCCACTCTGCGCCTTCGTTAATCCAGCGTTTAATGGTCTCAATCTGCTCTGGGGATAGGGCGGTCATGCCTTTGGGCATGCGGGGACCTTCCGAATCGCCCGTGATTCGTTTCACCAGCAGGCTGGCTTCGGCGTTGCCGGGGATAATCGCGGGTCCGCTGACACCACCCTTGAAGGCGTCCTCGCGGTTGGAAAGGCGCAATCCCCCGTTGCGTTTGGTGGGTCCGTGGCAGGGGAAGCACGAGGCTTTGAAGATGGGTAGTACCTCGCGGGCGAAGTCCACCTTGCGTTGCGTCGGCGCAGGCGCTTGCCACGCCAGCCCCATCAGCAGGGCGGGCAAAACGCCGTACAACCACCCCAGCGTGACGGCGCTTTTCATCACAGAATTATTTTACACCACCTGCGCCAATTTTCCTGCCAACTTACGGGTCGAATCTGCTCCAAAAGTCGATGCGCGGCGAATTGCTCATTCAGTGAGCAGTCCAGCGCCAGACGATAATGTCATCATCGCCCCAAGGTGGGGGCTCGATGCGAACTCGCAAAGTGGTGCAAGGCACCCGATGCCCGTAGCGCGGGGAGTACCAGCCCACCTCCGGCGAATCTCCTTTGCCCTGCACAAGCGCGCTCTCTGCACCTGCGGGCAGCCCCTCCACCGTGAGCCGACACACCGTCTCCCCGTCTGAAATGAGCCAGCCGTTCTCTGCAGGTTGCACCGTCCAGCGAGGGTGGAAATGCCAGTACCAGGTGGCACGGGAACCCCTATCTACAGTGATGGTGTCGCGGATTTCCAGCGTATCTCCCTGCAGGCGCACCGTGCGTGTATGCTTGTCAGGCAGATAGCCATCGTGCGTGCCTTCCACCATCCCTGCCGTGAGGTCAGAAGAGGTGAATGACGCTCTCGCCTTATGCCCCCACAGGAACGGTCCCAGAATCTCCGATTGGTTGTGGTCATCTATCTGCACGGTGTTATGCGCCGCAGTGCCACGAAAGTGGTCGCGCCACGCGGGGTCTTCGTGGTAGGCGTAAGTGCCTGTGTCAATCAGCAGCGGCTTGCCATCCAGCGACGCCCACACAGAAAGCGCGTCGGCGTGCCCGTGCGCCGCGAGGCTCCCTAACCCCAGCGGACCTGCATCGAAAAGTACCTGCCAGCGCGGGCTATGCAACACGGCATAGCCGCCATCGGGATAAAGCCGCGACTCAGTCAGGCGCGATCCTGCTGTCGCTGGCGTCCCAAACAGCCAGCATGTCAACGAGTCGTCCGCCTCGTGATAGGCTGGCGGCGGCTCGCATTCCAACAGCGCCGCCAGCACCCGCCCCACCACCCGATGGCGATCCGCGGACTCACTCCAGAGCGGTACGACCGTGCCCTCATCCTCGTCGCCCACCTGCGGCACATAGCCTGAGGCGTCCATCACATTCCGCACGAACTCGATGCTGTGCATCAATCGTTCCCGAACAGCGTCGGGCATCGACTGCAGTCGGTAAGCGTGCAGATAAAACTCCCACACGAACGGCAGGTAGCCAAATGCCTGCTCGGCGTTCACCCCATCTGGGTAAAACTGGCGCAATGCTTCGCGCTCCAGAATCGCGTAACCAACCCTGCGCCAGCGCAGTGCAAGGCGGCATTCGGGCAGCAGGTTCCCCAGCACTGCCAGCGCGGCGACTTCCCCGATCAGGTGGTTGTTCGCCGACGAGCCAGGCGAAAGGTGGCGCTCAATATATTCCCCGTGCTGAATCAGCGCCCCGCCCAGTTTGGGCAGGGTGGGCTGTAGAGGGGCGTAGTCGGCTAACAGGCGCAGGCAGTAGAACCACACCAGCACGCGAATGGCATGCTCCAGCGCACTCGTCCAGTGAATGCCCCAGCCGCGGGGGTTGCGCTTTATCCAGTCCAGCCACCACGCGAGACACTTTTCGGCGTAGCGTGGGTCGCCCGTAAGCGCGTAGGCTTGCGCCAGCCGCAAGAGGGGTTGATGGCGCGAGAGTTCCCATACATACTTCACGCCGCCTGCAATATCATTTCGGCGATAGTCAACCTGCTTTGCGGGGGCTTCGATCCAGTCTTTGCCCAAAAGATAGTTGCGGTTCCAGCAGGGGGGGTCGTCTAACTGCACGGGGTAGCCAAACAGTGTCCATTTGCCCTGCATCAGCGCGTTGGCTTCCGAAATTAAGCGTTCGCGCTCGGCGTCGGGCATCGCATGGGGGTGCAGAGACAGCTGTTGCACCAGTGCTTCGAGCCACTGAGGTGCGTTGAAGCCATAGCGCTGCCATGTGGCTTCGGGCGGCTCTTTGGGCAACGGCGCAAGGCGTTCCCGAATCGCACGAAGCGCGCGTGTAGCGATTTCATGGAGGCTCATCGCCCGCAGGCGTCTCACCTTCCACCGCCAGCTACTCATCGGAAAGGGATTGTACCCGAGGCAACCCTTTGGCACAGATGGCGAACTGGATAGGGATGCAACTCACGCCCTTTGCTCTCTGCAGGGCAGGCAGCTTCCGAACCAACTGCCCGAGTCAAGGGGTACAATTGGAGTATGCAATGGCTCAAACAAGCGATTCTGCGTCAATCGCAAAAGGCACGAGCGCGCCGCGGTGAACTGTTCCGCAAGCTCCTGCAGCCGACCGAGAACGATAAGATTCTGGATCTGGGCGGTGGAGACGGTTCCCATATCGCCTCCATCCTTCCTTTCCGCCAAAATGTGACGATTGCCGACATCGATACGAAAGCTTTGAAGCAGGCAAAGGAGCGGTTCGGCTTCCAGACCGTGCGAATCCCAGAAAGTGGGCAGCTTCCATTCCCGGACCAGTATTTCGACATCGTTTTCTGCTCCTCTGTGATCGAGCATGTGACCGTTCCGAAGGCGGAAATTTACCTCTGTCGTAACGGGCGGGAGTTTGCCCGGCGTGCGTTTGAGAGTCAGAGGCAGTTCGCGGAAGAAATCCGGCGCTTGGGGAAACGCTACTTCGTTCAGACCCCCCATCGCTATTTTCTCATTGAGTCCCACACATGGCTTCCCCTACCTGTCACCTTGCTTCCTCGCCCGTTCTTGCTTAGACTTATCCCGTTTCTCAATCGCTTCTGGATTAAGCGAACCCAGCCCGACTGGCATCTATTGACCCCTAACATGATGAAACATCTCTTCCCTGAGGCTCAAATATGGATTGAGCGGTGGTATGGTTTTCCTAAATCTATTGTTGCTTTCAAAAATACGAATGAACGGAATGATTCAACTTGACAATAAATACTTAGTGCATGGGAAGCGGTTTGGCTTTGTTCGTGGTTTGCTTATTTTCCCAGCTTCCTCTCAGATGGTGGAAAATGTGGCTTTTAAGAATTTAGCAACAGTTTTAAATACTGACTAACTACGCGTTCTTCTTCAAACTTTTCTAACCACTCACGAGGCACAGGTTTGCGCTCACCCCGTAGCACACGCAGAATCGCCTGTGCCATCGCTTCGGCATCCCCCACAGGCACTAACTCGCCATACTTGCCGCCGTCCAGAATTTCCTCGGGTCCACTGCGACAGTTCGTGCTGACCACTGGACAACCGCACGCCATCGCCTGTATCAACACATTCGGCAGCCCCTCATACTGCGAAGAAAGCACAAACACATCGGCGCGCGCCATATATCGGAACGGGTTCGGGTCAAAACCAGGCAGGTCAAAATCACCCTGAATGCCCAGCTCGGCAGCTAACTGCTCAAGCTGGGGGCGCAGCTCCCCCTCGCCGAGAATCACCAGTCGGGCAGGCATCTGACGACGAACACGCGCAAACGCATGAAGGAACGTAGGAAAATCTTTCGGGGGGGTGAGCCGTCCAACCCCTAACACAATAGGGAGATGCTTATTAACAAACCAGGGATGCTCCACCGATGCATCGCGCAGCTGGTACAAATCACGGGTGATTGCAGGATTGTAGATTACATGGACCTTCGATTGGGCGCGGGGTATCAGGCGTGTCAGATCTTGTTGTACGCCTGCAGAGACTGCTATAATAGCATCTGCCAGCGGATAGCACAGGGGGATAAGGCGACTCGCGAGGCGCTTCTTCCGCGACGCGCTTTTCCGAAAAGCGGTTGTGGGAGTGGTGGCTTCGCGTATCACCAGCCGTATGGGACAGCGCGCGAGGCGTCGGGCAATCACGGCGACAATATTCGCCTCTCCCAGTGTGGACAGAAGCGCTATGGGCGGATTGCGCCGCAGATAACGCGCCAAAGGCACAATCGTGCGCCACATCGCGCCCGACTGGAGGCGCACGATCGGAACATCGCGATGAAGCAGGTGTGCATGCTCACCTTCGATGGTCTTCGCCGTGATGACGCAGGTCTCGATGCCCCGCTGGTGGAAGGCGTTCGCCAGCGTGAGCATCACCCGCTCGGCACCGCCCCCTTCAAAGCTAGGCACAAACAGTGCAACCTGAGCCATCACTGGACGCGCACGGTAAATCGTAGAGTTCCTGTGCCGTTAACGGGAATATTCGGCACCACCCACACCACCTGCCCGTTCTCCACGGTGGCGGTGGGATTAGAGCCGACTAAGGTCATTCCGTCAGGCAACGGCACCGCGATTCGTACATTTGTGCCCGGCGCTGTGCCCGTATTGCGATAGGTCACGGTGAACTGAACTGTCTCGCCGGGTAATACCTCTACGCTGGTTGGCGAGAGTGAGATGCTAATATCGGGCGCTGACCACAATACAAGCCCTGTGTGCGGCTCGATCGTGAGCTGCGTGCCTGCACGAATCAGGTTCCGATCCCAGTCGTACAGGTCGCGCGGCACGGTGAAAGTGTAGCTGCGGTCGTGGCGTGGATTCACCAGCACAATCCCGTTCTGATAGTCACGAATGAACAGTCCTCCGACGATAATGTCGCCGTCCTGAATCCGGAAGTTGCCAATCGGCTTACCCAGAGGGATAAACAGCTCGGGCGGGTAGTAACCTGTAGGGTAATCATTCTTCTGAAAGCGTGGGTCGAGGTGGACATAGGTGTTCTCGTGCTGCACAATCAAGCAAAGAGCTATTGCATAGCGCACATGTTTCTGGCTGTCGGGTAAACCCAACCAGAACGTGGGCATCAGGGCGGCTATCTTGTCTGGGTTTTCCGTGACCAAGCGGATCGAGTCGCGCAGCAGGCGTCGGTTCCAACTCTGCGGGCCACTCGAGCCGGACGCAGCTCCATACGACGGGACCGAATTCCGATTGTCGCGTTCGGCTTTTACGGCGAAATGTTCTAAGAGCCATCCCCCAATGTAGGGAAGCGTGGCTACTCCAGGCGCATCAGGATAGCCCGGAAGCCCACGATTCCAGAATCCAGGCGCCCATGCAGCGTTCGGCACAAAAGTAGCGCCGAATTCCTGTCGCATGCGGCTCCCCACATACTCGAACCATCCAACGACGGCGTTCACCCACGCTTCGTTGGTGGGGTAGTTGGGCGGGTTGAAACGATTGGGACCCACCAGCATATCCGTGTTATCCAGATAGACATAGCGTGGGCGTCCACAGCGATTCAGGAAATCGCGCAGGCTCTGCCACGCCCGCTCTCGCACTTCCGGACGCCCTATGTCCACATAATAAGAATAGTCCACGGCGATACGCTGTCCATTCTGATCTAGCAGGAACCAGTCTGGATGATTTTGAACCAGATCGTCATAGTTGTAGAGATCGGCGTTGTGTCGATAACCTTCGGTCCAAAGGGTGCCCGCGAAATAAGTATACGGCGCCCATATAGTGTCTGGATAATGATACTGCAGAACCCGTCCTATCGCGTCAGATCCTAAAACCAACTTGATAGGAGCACCGCTAAGGTACGCATAGGGATCGCCTACCGGCCACGCACTACCTAAACAGATTTTCATTCCGTTAGGCAGCGTATCAGCTCGTGCCGCAGCTCGGGAGGAGAGCACACATGCCTCATCAAACCAGAGAACCCCCCTTGCTGCGCCTTCTTGTACCGATATCCGGATGGAAAGCGAGAAGCTCGGTCTGCCGGATTGGTTTAGTTCTACGGGTGCAACTACCGCTAACTGTTGCCAGCCACCTGTATCCTGGCTAGATTCGGGCAACAGATTCACTTCTCGCCCTCCTGTGGAGAGGTATACACGGTAAGTTGCGTTCTGAAATCCCTCAGCCCTGACAGCAACCCTTACCAGAAGCGGCTCGCCTACTTGAGGCGCAAAGGATGAATCGAAGCTTACAGGAGCGAAAATCGAAAACGAGCCTGACGCCCCGCTGGTGCGCTGGAGTCGAATTCGCTGGCTGGCAGTTCCTGAGAATCGAATAGTATGATCTAAGCTCAACTCCACATGCTCACTCGAGACACCTTGACTGTACCTGGCGTACCAGCCATCACTGCACCCATCTTTGTTAGCGTCTGCTTCACACGCAGTGGCACGCGCAATATAGTTGATGGACACACCCTGCTGTGTCCAGAGCGCATTATTTAAACAGGCTCCCAACAGCCCCATAAACAAGAGTCGTCTCATTCTCTGTCCCTCCGTCCGAATTGTTCCACGTCTGCAGGGTAGGACGCCCTCAATTGTACCTGCTCGTGCCCAACAGCACCTGCTCGTAGATATGGTACAGCTGCTGGCGATAGTTCTCTACGGAGAGCGGCTTCACACGCTGACGGGCGCGTTGCCCCATTTGACGGCGAAGCGCAGGCGACTCAGCCAGCCGCTGGATGGCTGCGCTGATTGCCGCGATGTCGTCGGGCGGCACGAGAAAGCCTTCCTGACCGTCGTCGACCCATTCAGGAATACCTCCAACCGGACTGGCAATCACCGCCTGTCCATATGCCATCGCTTCCAGCATCGCCATCGGTAGTCCCTCCGCCCGCGAGGGCAGGATAAAGACATCGCACTCGCGTAGCCAGCGCTCTTTCTCCGCCCCCTCAATCCACGAGCGGATATCGACTTGGGACTCTATCCCCAGACGACGCGCCATTACTCGCATGCTCTCTACTGCGCCGTCACCCGCCATTCGAAGACGCACTCGAGTCCGCACATCCTCTGGCAGCTGCGCGAGCGCTTGCAAAACACGATCACTCCCTTTGTGCGAACCCAATCTGCCCAAAAACAGGAGGTGTACCCCCTCCAATTCCTTGGGACACTCCTGCGGCCACACAACAGGATTTGGCAGCAGCCACACGGGACGGTCGGCAGGAACCAACTCACGGCGATGAAACTCTCGCATCGGTTCCGATAGCACAATAACCCCTGCTGCCTGCTGGAAGATATATTGCACTCTTGCCTTCATCAGATTCGGCAAGCGGTTGTAAAACATGCGATACATGCCTCCGTGATTATGCAGTATGAGAGGAATGGCACGTCCACTCAGTGTTCTGACCACAGCATACTTGCGCACAGTGCTGCCGTAAGAAGAAATGTGCACATGGGCTAAATCAGCATTTGAAGCCATTGTTCGGATGCTTCTTATTGCGTACAGGAAATGTAGCATGTTTCGAACGACTTTAATGTAGTAGCGCGGGTGCCAGCGCGGCAGGTGTGCCGCCGCTCCTGCCCTAGTAAGTGTTGGCAGCATCATGTAATGGACGCCTTCTGGAGGGTATTGTAGTATCAAACGGATAACACTCGACACCCCTCCCTGCAGATCCGTGCCAGGCCCGATCATCAGCACGCGCATACTCTGGATTATACCGCACGGTCAGGCTGAAAGCATCATCGTAAGGTATAATTGCATAGGAGGCATGAAGGCGGAGTTGAGATGGAAGATATTCACTTTGGCATTAGGATGTTTCTGGAATACGCTATGACAGAGGTGCAGCCGTTAACGCGCATCTTGGTCGCAGGCTGCGGTGCGGAAGGGCGTGAGGTAATCGATATAGCGCAGCGCGGCGCTTTCGAGGTGGTTGGCTTCGATATCGCCTTGAAGCCCGAACTGCATCAACAGCGGGGAACCAACTGGCTCCTACTAAACGCCGATGTGCTGCAACTACCATTCGAAAACTGTTTTTTCGATGCAGTGTTATACTATCATGTGATTGAGCATGTCCCTAATCCAGCGCAGAGCATTTCAGAGCTGGCGCGCGTGATGCGCCCAGAGGGTGGAATGTTCATCGGCACGCCCAACCGTGCCCGGTTAGTCGGCTATATTGGCTCACGCACCTCTTTGCGAAAAAAAATCACACGGAACTGGGTGGAGTGGAAGTACCGACTCAGGGGCAGGTTTCGCAACGAGTGTGGCGCGCATGCGGGATTCACCGAGAAGGAGCTGGACGCGCTTCTACGCCCGTACTTCCGTGAAGTGCGCTGGGTGACCCGCGATTACCTGGCGCGCAAGTATCAACATCGTCTACCGAACGCCTTTCTGCGTCTTATGCTTTGGCAGCCAACCCTCAACCGAATTGCGCCTGCTATCTACGCTTGGGCGAAGAAGTAGCGCACTCAACAAGCAGCTCCAGAATCCCGCTTGCTTGCGCTATAATTCATATACGATGGCACTTCAATCGACTCGGAAGATGCCGCAGGCGCCCATTCCCTGTGTTTGGGGGTGCGGAGTGCCTCGCCAGCAACACGCTCCAACACGGAGGGAATCCAAATGAAACCCCTTCCCAATCAGCACCCCACCTTCACGGTCTTCGTGCCGACCTACAATCGGGCGCACCTGCTGCCACGCCTGCTGGAAAGCATAGAAGCCCAGACCTTTCAGGACTTCGAACTCCTGATTGTGGACGACGGGAGCACCGACGAAACCCAAGATTACCTGCAGGCGTACCAACCCAAAGGCGCGTATACGCTGCGTGTGTTCCGTCAGGAGAACCAAGGCAGGCATATCGCGTTCAATCTGGCGTTTGAGCAGGCGTGCGGGTTCCTGTTCACCACAATCAACTCAGACGACACGATGCCCCCTAATGCGCTGGAGCGCTTCTGGTACTGGTGGAACTACGCGCAGGAACATTACCCCACCGAGCAGATCGTGGGGGTCGAAGGGTTATGTGCAGATATGGACACTCACGAGATTATTGGGGACCCCTTTCCGCAAAGCCCGATGGTTTCGGATAGGGTGGAGATGCATTTTGTGCATCGGCGCCACGGAGACAAAGTGCGCGCCGTGCGCACCGATATTATCAGCCGATATCGATTCCCACAATTCCCGAACGAGAAGTTTGTTCCTCCTGCCTATCTCTGGCACCAGCTGGGCTTTGACAGACACCGTCTTTTATTCGTCAACGAAGTCCTGTGCTACAAAGAGTACCGTGAGGACGGCGTGAGCAAAAACAAACTCAAAGTATTTTCTCGTAACCCACGCGGTGTCGCTTGCTACCATGCTCTTGTGGTTCATCGCTCGATTCAGGACGGGCGCGTGCCGACTGGTGAAATCATTTTGAGTTTTGCACGCTGGGTTCGCTTTTCGTTGTACACCCAGTCTTTCGGTGCGGTTCTGCGCATGTCGCGCGAGTTTGCCCTGCCTGCAGGATCACGCTTTGGAGGCTTAATGATAGGGGTCTACCTCAGGCTGCGCGACTGGTGGCGATTGCGCAGGATGCCGCGCTGAATCGGAAGCGCGTTTTGTGGTATAATAGAGGGTAGCGCTATGGGAACATGGGATAAAAAAATCGTCTCGCTGCCTGTTTGTAATCTGTTAGGGATAGCTGTGCCCTGCCACTGGGGGTGCGGAGTGCCTCGCCAGCAACACGCTCCAACACGGAGGGAATCCAAATGAAACCCCTTCCCAATCAGCACCCCACCTTCACGGTCTTCGTGCCGACCTACAATCGGGCGCACCTGCTGCCACGCCTGCTGGAAAGCATAGAAGCCCAGACCTTTCAGGACTTCGAACTCCTGATTGTGGACGACGGGAGCACCGACGAAACCCAAGATTACCTGCAGGCGTACCAACCCAAAGGCGCGTATACGCTGCGTGTGTTCCGTCAGGAGAACCAAGGCAGGCATATCGCGTTCAATCTGGCGTTTGAGCAGGCGTGCGGGTTCCTGTTCACCACAATCAACTCAGACGACACGATGCCCCCTAATGCGCTGGAGCGCTTCTGGTACTGGTGGAACTACGCGCAGGAACATTACCCCACCGAGCAGATCGTGGGGGTCGAAGGGTTATGTGCAGATATGGACACTCACGAGATTATTGGGGACCCCTTTCCGCAAAGCCCGATGGTTTCGGATAGGGTGGAGATGCATTTTGTGCATCGGCGCCACGGAGACAAAGTGCGCGCCGTGCGCACCGATATTATCGCCCAGTACAGATTCCCAAAAATCCCAGGCGAAAAATACATTCTCCCTTCGTATCTCTGGCACCAGCTGGGCTTTGACAGACACCGTCTTTTATTCGTCAACGAAGTCCTGTGCTACAAAGAGTACCGTGAGGACGGCATTACCAAAAATCGGTTTCGAACGCTCTCTCGGAACCCGCGCAGTATTGCGTACTGCCATAGATCCTTCATAGAGCGGGCCTTACAGGATGGGCGTGTCCCTCCAGAGGAAATCCTCTCGGCATTCGTTTATTGGGTCCGCTTCACTCTTTACACAGAACCCCTTTACGCCATGGTTGTTCAATCGCGCCGTTTTCGGCTCCCCATGAGGATGTGGCTAAAGGGGTTGCTTGTGGGACTTCGCCGCCGATTGAGAGACATAAAACGGTTACGACACGAAGCGAGCGAGATTGGCTCACCACTTATATCATGACGGAGGCAAACAGATGGCGACACGAGGGTTGGAGAGGGAACGAGTACCTGCTCGTTTTTGGATGTTACCGATAGAGTGGGCATATGGCAGATTGTTGCGTCTGTTGGGATGGTTAAATGAGGAGCAGCGGACGCTCTTGCTGACATTATTGGCACTTTTAGCATCAAATAGTATTATTCTGTTTTTCATGCTGCATGGTCAGGATAATCGCGCGATTGCCTATACCTTGTTGGTGCTGCTTGCGCCCCTGGCATGGGTAATTCCCGAATTGAGCATAGCGTTGTTTCTGATTGCAGGCAGTCGTCTAATTGTCAACGCGATGTACTACGCATCGCCCTTGCCAGGTACAGGAGAGCGCACTATAATCCTGCTGTTCTTCTTTATCGTTTCGGCGCGCGCAGTGTACGAATGGATGCGTACTCCAAGGGAAGAGCGTCCTCGCTTGGCGAGCTGGCTCACAGCCATTCTGGCACTTTTCTGGGGATATTACATGCTCCATGTTGCGTACATTTTTATCTTCAGATATCATGAAACGCGCGTTGACAATGTAGAAGCAATTCTTGGATATTACAAGCCTGGTATTATTCGCCACTTTGATGCTCATATGCTCTGGATCGGAGTGTTGCCCCTAATCGTTGTTTTGCGTGACCTGCGCCGTTGTTTGCGAGTGCTCACGATCGTGGGGATTGTGGTCGCGTTGGGGATTTTTACGCTGATTCTGGAGTATTTTACACCACTTCCTGAAGTGTGGAAGATTGTGTTTCAGATTCGCGATGCAGGAGAATCAGCGGAAGGCTATCGTGTCCGCGACCCAGCGGTGATGTATCTGATGGTGATAGTACTTTTTACGGCAATCTACGCTTTGGGATATCTGAGGGGTTGGCGGAACAGCCTTGCTGTTCTACTGATTCTCGCCTCAGTTTACGGAGTTTTGATTACGAAGAACCGTGCCCTTTGGGCGGCACTGATAGCAGTTCTGCCTTTCGCCTTGTTCTGGAAACCGCCAGCCGTACTGGCGCGTCAAGCACTTACTCTGGGCGTAACTGCGCTTCTACTGGGCGCTGGAATGCTTCATCCTGCGTTCAATCGTGCGATCACCCAGAAGGTAAACGAAGCAGCCGAGCGCTGGCAGCGCAATTACATCTACGGAGGCGACCCGCGAAACGATCCGTCGTATCAATTCCGTCTTCGTGAAAAAGAAGCGTGGGAGGCGACAATCTCTCGCTTCACCCTGTTGGAGCGCTTCGTGGGTCGTGGATTAGAAGAGCCATATGGTTTCTACCTACCCTTATCTGTTAAGGGTTATCCTGCTCAACGGTTCAAAAATGTATACTTCGAAAAAATCAATATGCATTTTCCCTGGCTCGCGCGCCAGACCCAGATTGGGTGGATTGGCGTGGCGTTATTGGCCCTAACACTGGCGGCGGGACTGGCGCGAATCGGGCACGCCTTTATTGTGGTTAAGCATCCCCTTACGCGTGCCCTTCTAATGGGTGTTGGTGCAGGCACCCTTGCAGCGATTGGGTACGATGCAGTGCATTCGGGTCCGCTCGATTCTCCTCCCGTGCTTCCGGTTATCCTGCTTTGGTCGCTGGCGGAGTTGACCTTCCACTGGCATCGCACGGGGCAACTTCCCGAACCGGGAGGGAAGCCATGAAGGGTGTGAGGTTTATCCAAACACTGTGGGGCTACTACAAAGCGGGGCAAAAAGAGAAAATCCTGCGCGCTATTACCTACAAGCTGATTACGCGAACAGGCTTGTCCGAGAAGTTCAGTGTAAGCTATCGCGGAGCGCGTTTCCATCCCTTCAGAAGCTCGTTGTCACGTGGAATCTGGATGATGCGAGAAAAATTCCACCGCAAAGATTTGGACTTAATCCTAGATTTTTTGCGTTCCGGCGACTGCCTGATTGATGTGGGCGCGAATGTGGGCACGCACTCCATATGCGCCTCCGTGAAGTTCGGCGGGGGTTGTGCGTGTTCAGCTTTGAACCTCATCCAAGAATCTATGGGTATCTCGTCAAGAATATAGCCCTGAACAAACTGAGCAATATCCAGAGCTTCAACCTTGCCTTGGGCGACTGTGAAGGCGAGGCGAGACTTCAAGAAGATAGAACAGACGACACCAGCTGGATTGACCCCAAAAATCAGGAGACAGGCTATCTTGTTCCCGTAAAACCGCTGGACGCACTGCAGTTAGCGCTGGATGGGCGCGTCACAGCTGTGAAGATTGATGTAGAGGGGTACGAGCTGTATGTGCTTCAGGGGGGCGCTGAAACCCTGTCCGAGGCGCATTTCCTGTGTCTTGAGATGGGCGATCGACACTCAGTGCGCGTGGGATATTCGGCGCAGGAGTTGATGCGTTCTCTCGAGCAAGCCGGCTGGCGTCTTTTTCGCACCCCTGAGGCGCAGTCGCTTGTCGAGATTCGTTCGGACTACAATCCGCCTGATGTGGAAAATCTGGTGGCTGTCCGAGATTTGAGCCTGTTGCGCGAGAGATTGCCCACTTATCAGATAATTGTTTCAGGCTAATCGGGGAGTAGCAAGTTGAGATACTGCTGCGCCACCTGATCTAACTCAAACTGCTGAAGCCACTCGGCGGGAACAGGTTCGGGTGGCTCGCGTAGCGCCCGCACAATCGCGCGCGCCATCGCCTCTGCATCGCCTACAGGCACAAGCGCGCCGTACCGACCGCCATCCAGAATCTCAGACGGACCACTGGGGCAATCCGTACTCACTACGGGACACCCACATGCCAGCGCTTGAATCAATACATTCGGCAATCCCTCATACCACGAGGAGAGCACAAATACACTCGCACGCTTCATGTACCGAAATGGGTTCAGATCAAACCCTGGCAGTTCCACATCCGCGGCAACCCCTAAATCCGATGCGAGTTGTAGCAATCGCGGGCGTTCCTCGCCCTCGCCAAGAATCACAAGACGGGCGGGCATCTGCTCGCGCACACGCGCAAAGGCGTGTAAGAGGATATCGAATCCCTTAAGGGGAACAAGGCGCCCTGCGCCCAGAACAACAGGTGGGGCGTCTGAGCGGAACCATGGGTGATCTAGGGGCGCGTTGGCTTTCACAAACAAGTCAGGCGTAATTGCTGGGTTTCTTATCACATGAAGCTTATGCGAGGGTATGGAAGCCATTTGCAGGAGTGAGTGGGCAACGCCGTACGAAGGCGCGACAATAGCGTCGGCGCACGGGTAGAGCAGACGATAGCCAAGCTGGACGGCGATTTGTACCCTCCGCTGCATTTTCCTGTGGGCAAGGGCAACTGTGGGCGTGGTGGCTTCGCGTATCACTACTCGGGTTGGCGAGCGAGTTATCCATCGCGCAAGAATAGGCGGAAAATTTCTCGGGCTGGACAGAAGCGCATCAAACCGCTCATTACGCATAATTCTGGCTAAACTTGGCGTAACCTGAATGCGCCGACGAGATTTCAGGAAATGAACGAGTATTGCAGGATCCACTTCACTCAGGTAAGCGACTTTCTCTGAAACAACAATCATTTGTACATTATACTGGAGGCGGACAAAGTGGTTGGCAAGGGTTACCATTACCCGTTCTGCGCCTCCACCGCTAAGACTATGGAGAAAAAACGCGAGACGTGGTCGCATAACACTAATATACCACGAAACTTGCCCCAAACCGAGGCAATAGGCGGCATGTTCGGTACATGCACATATCTTGTAGGATGCAGCATTCCTCAAACCGCCTCGAGTAACACTTGTCGATATTGGCGAAACACATTGGTTTCCCGGAACTGGTCAAGCCATGAGTCAGGAACCTGAGGCGGCGCATCGGCGAGCGCGTCCAGGATGGCACTGCTCATGGCTTCTACATCGTCAACGGGCACAAGCCGCCCGTAACGCCCCTCATCGAGGACCTCGCGCGGTCCGCTGGGACAATCGGTGCTGACAATTCGACACCCGCAGGCGAGTGCCTGAATCAGAGCATTTGGCATTCCCTCGTAGCGCGAGGAGAGCACAAACACCCCCGCACGCGCCATATATCGGAACGGGTTCTGATCGAACCCTGGCATTGCAACGATCTCCTCTAAACCTAACGTGCGCACCAGCGACTCCAGCTCCCCCCGTGCAATTCCTTCACCGAGTATCAAGAGGCGCACGGGCGTGCGCTGCACAACCCGTGCAACGGCTCGAATGAGTATATCGAACCCCTTCTGGGCATACAGTCGCCCGACGCCCAAAATCACAGGAGGCGCGCCGTCCGCAAACCAAGGATGCTCTACAGGCTCTTTACGCAGCGCATCGAATCGACTTGTGATTGCAGGGTTGTAAATGACATGGACGCGCGTTTCCGAGATGCCTGTAAGCTGCACCAGCACATCCCGTACCCCCCGAGAGGGTGTAATCACGGCATCGGCGTGGGGATAAGCGTGCTGAACGAATAGCTGGATACGCAGTTGATCTTTCAACCTGCGACGAGTCTTGATCACTTCTGTGGGGGTGTTCGTTTCCCGCAAGACGACGCGCACGGGTACGCGCGCCAAGCGCTTCGCTTGCACCGCCCAGAAGTTGATGCCGCTCAAGGTACTCAAGAGCGTTACGGGGCGCTCGACGCGGAGCAGGCGCGCCAGTCGCAGCCCCCCCACTGCGTAGCGCCTCGTATCCAAGTTAATCAGGCGCACCCGCGAATCCAGCTCCGCTGCATAGGTTAGAGGGGGCGACATGACCGCCATAAGAACCTCGGCACCCTGCTGCGCAAAGTTGTTGGCAAGGGTCACCAGCACGCGCTCTGCGCCGCCCCCTGCCAGACTCCGCTGATAAAACAGGATTTTGGGCTGCACATGGGGAATTATACTCCCTCGAGAACGCCCCTCAAGAAACAATCTCGTCCCCATGCTTTCCCCTGTACGATCTTCGCTGGCGCTGGGACCCAGATGTCCAGTTCTTCTCTAATATGTGCCATAATTTATCCCGACATGGCTCGCGAATCTGGAACCGTATCCCTTCGACAGCGTGTGATCGAAGGAGGTACTTACCTGGCAACCCGACGGGTTGTCTCTATGATTTTCAGCTTTTTGGGCGCTCTTTTCATCACACGAATTGTGGGCGCTGGCAATTATGGACTCTTCAGCGCTGCCTCCGGGATTTTTAGCTTCTTTTTGTCGGTAGGATTGATGGGTACCAATGTCTACTTAATCCGATCTTCAAAAGACGCCCCGATGAATTTATTTCATCTGGCATTCTGGTGGTTGCTGGGTTTTGGGACCTTCCTTGCCACAGCCTTAAGTGCGACACTCGTGTTTGCAGGAAACCACTGGTTCCGCACAGAAGGGTTTGTGCCTGTAGCCTTGGCGCTTTGTGCGAACATTCCCCTTACGCTCATAAGCTATGTACCCTTAGCGCTGCTTGAGCGCCAGCTGGATTACCGCAAGACCACGACCGTAGAAGTCGTTGCCCAAACTCTTCAGTACATAGTAAGTATACCACTTGTTTGGCAAGGTTATGGCGTATGGGCTCTCGTGGCAGGATTCTGGGCGAGTCAGCTCGCCCTGCCAATAGGCTTTTTCTGGGCGGCACGATACCGTCCACGATGGTACTGGAACATGGGCGAGCTGCGTGCGATGCTTGAATATAGCTTTTCCCAAGCAGTTTCCGGATGGGTCTACAACCTGAGAAACCTGTCGACCTCTATGATTGTCCTGCCCTTTGCAGGGCAGGAAGCGGTAGGCTATATCGCGTTAGCGCAGAAGTTTTTGAACTTCGTCAGCTTTCTTAAAGGACCTGCAGGGCGTCTTTCTATCCCTGCCTTTGCACGGCTACAGCAAGACGCCGCGCGTTTGACACGCGCCGTTAGTGAAGCCATGCAACTCCAGACACTGGCACTCTTGCCGTTTCTTGCCGGATTTGCCGCGATTGCCCCCTTTGTGCTTCCCCACCTCCTCGGAGCCAAATGGGATGTTCCAACGCTCTTGATGGTTTTCTCCATTAGCGGGATACGAATCCTTCTCTCTGCACTATTTGCCATTCAGGGTTCCGCTTTGTTTGTCATCAAAAAGAATTGGCTGATGCTCAAAGCGAATATTGCTTACATCGTTGTCTTCTTTCCATTGACATATGTCGGCATGCTTGTTGCTCCTCCAGAATATCGGTTGTTCGTGTTCAACATTGCAGACCTTGTGGCACATTTTCCGACATACTGGTATAAGCATTATGGGGTAAGCCGTTATCTGGGGCGAGTGGACTATCGTATCACTTCCTTATGGACGCTGGGAGGGATTGCCGCTCTGCTGGCGCCGTGGCTGGGTTGGTGGCTGTACGGCATCACACTCGTGCTGATAGGGCATCCTGCGAGTGTCCGAGAGATTCGGGAAGTGATTCGCTCAATCCTCGCCCAGCGAGCGCGCCGAAGCTTGCTCTCCCAGAAGTCGTCGGCGGATAGCGAGCGGCAACCGCTGAAAGAAGAGTTTTAGGATTTGCGGGTCCTCGCGCAAGATTCGCCATGCCTCCCCCCAGTTGCCTTTTTTGAGCGCGCTTGCGAAGTACGGATACTTGCGCTTAAGCTCGCCGCGCCGCTGGTTGTACCACAGTAATCGGCGCAGACGGGGCGTCGTCTCGGGGAGGCTACAGAGATACTCACATGACATCCGGGTGTAGAGGTGCTGTCCGCGAAATGTCGCCGTAATGCCTGCATTATGGATACGGTAATAATACATCGGCTCGGGCAACAGGGCAAATCGCGCCCCTTTGATGAGGATTTCCGTTTGAAATGCATAATCCTGAGATTTTTTAATATGGACCTGATAGCGTATTTGCTTTTCCTCTATAAACTGCCGCCAGATAACCGGATTAAAAGACGGATGAGCTCTGATGACTTCTTCTGCAGTATAGACGCGCGGTTTGTTCGGGTTTGGGGCATTCGGAGACCAGCGAACACCTAACACGGTTCCATCTTCCGCAAGGCGCACGGAGAGGTCCGCGACCATCTGCGCGTCCCACTCGCGAGCAAAACGCACAAGTTTCTCCAGCCGTTCAGGCGCATACCAGTCGTCAGCATCCAACACAGCAATCCACTCACCCTGAGCGGTATCCAGCGCACGGTTGCGCGTGTAGCCTGCGCCCATGTTCTGTTCATTCTGGAGGAGTTTGATCCGGGGGTCATCCAGATAGCGTTTTACCACCTCCACAGTTTCGTCGGGCGAGGCGTCGTCGACAATAATCATTTCCCAGTCCTTGAGGGTTTGCGCCTGCACCGACTCAATCGCCTGCCCGATATAGCGGGCTGCCTTGTAGGCAGGTGTAATCACAGAGACGACGGGCGTTGCCATTCCTCTAAAATTATACCACACTTACAGGGTATTTTGGAGGAGAGGCACTGGCGGCGCCTGAAGTGCTTTCCTCCCCCTGAGCTGGTAGCCCCTCCGTCCGTGGAAAAGGACTCGCAGGACTCTTCACCGCTCCCGCGAATTGCTCTCTGCGGAGGCAACTTATGATGCGAACCGTGCTGGTATTTCTCACAGGACTGCTCTGGCTTTCTGTCTGGGCGCAGGAGGCTCCTGATGTACGCCCGATGCTGCAGGATGTGTTCCCCGTTGCGAAAGTGAAGCCCGGTATGAAAGGCTACGGGCTGACGGTATTCAAAGGCACGAAAATCGAGCGTTTTGAGGTGGAAGTGATCGGGGTGCTGGAGCAGGCGGTCGCTGGCAAGCCCCTGATTATGATCCGCGCCAGGGGCGGTCCCATCACCGAGCGCAACGCGATGATTATTGGGGGCATGAGTGGTAGCCCCGTGTTTCTGGAGGGCAAGGTTCTGGGGGCGATTGGCTATGGGTTCTTCTTTTCGCGCGAGCCAATCGGGCTGGTCACGCCGCTGGAGGCGATGCTGACCGTTTTTGATCCGCGCGTAGAGGCATGGCATCCCGCTGAGCCGCGCACGGTGATGAAACCCATCCAGATTGGGGGGCGGCGCTACGCGGGGGTTTATATTGGCTTGGAGCGCCCGCCGTCGCCCAATCTGGCGTGGGCGCGCCCGCTGATGACCCCCGTGATGGTGCGCGGTGTCTCGCCCCGCCTGATGAAACCGCTCAAGGAGCGCCTCGAAAAGTTCGGCTTGACGCCGATTATGGCGCCTGCAGGCACAACGCAGCGCCCCATTCCGGTGCGTTTTGAGCCGGGCGCGGCGCTGGGCGGCGCGCTCGCCACAGGCGATATTGACCTCACCGCTATCGGCACGCTCACCTACCGCCGTGGCAACTATGTGCTGGGGTTCGGGCATCCGTTTCTGGGAGCGGGCGAGGTGGAGATGCCCATGACCGCCGCCGAGATTGTGGATGTCATCCCCACCTACGACATCTCTTCCAAAATCGGCAACCGGGCGCAGGTGCTGGGCACTATCTATCGGGACGAGGCGTTCGCAATTGCGGGCAGAATCGGGCGTACCCCGAAAATGCTGCCCATCCGCGTGCAGGTGAGCCATCTCGGCAAGGGCGTCACGCGCACTTTTCGGTGCGAAGTGATACGCCATCCACTCTTCGCGAGCGGTCTCGCGGCAACGGCTGTGGATGAGTTCATCGGGCGCATCCACTATGGAATCGGCGAGGCATCGGCGACTGTGCGGTGGCGCTTGCAAACCGACCGTTTCGGCACGATTCAATATCAGAACCGCGTGGCGTCCAACTTTTTGCTCTCCAGCGAAGTGGTGGGCGACCTGATGTATGCGATGGACCTGATTCTGAATGCGCCCGATGTCAAGGCGACCATCGAGTCGCTGGAGGTGGAGGTGGCGATTGCGCCTACCTATGCCAGCGCGTTTATTGAATCGCTGACCACAGACAGGGCGAGCTATCGTCCTGGCGAGCGGGTGAATGCCCTGGTGCGTGTGCGCCCTTACGGCGCGCAGGACCCAGTGAGTTTTCCTGTAAGTTTCCGCCTGCCTGCGGACGCACCGCCAGGGCGCTATCTGCTCCGTGTGAGCGCACCCTCGCAGGGGATGGGCGGGGGCGCGCTGGGGTTGGGAGCCATTCTTGTGCAGGCGCTTGGCGGCGAGGGCGCTGGCGGTGGGCGGCAAAGCACGGAAGAGCTGCTGCGTGAGTTCCAGCGCCGCGAGCGCAACAACCAGCTTATCGCCACGCTCACGATGCAACAACCCACGGTTTCGGTGAACGGCATGCTGTTGAGCCAGCCACCCCCTGCGCTGCGTGCCTTACTCGCCGTGCCGCGCTCCTCCAAAATGCAACCCCAGGCGGATGAGATCAAGCAGGTGGTGGATACCGACTGGGTGCTAACAGGCATGCAAACAGTGTTTGTGAATGTGCTTCCCTCTGAGGATCGGGACGCGGCGCGCCGCGCGTTCTCCTTTGGCACGGCGGAGGTTCTCACTGCCGACGAGGGCGAAAGCGATATTCAGGAAACTTTCCATGAGCGCGAGGAGATGGGGTCTTCCTTCGCCGACGAGCGTACCGACGGGGAGCCCATGACCTCAGAAGACGAGTCCGCAAAGCCAGAGGCGGACAAACCCGTCAGCCGCAAGGTAAAGTTCTGGACGCCCGATTATGCTCTGTTAAGGCGGGGCGAGTTTGATGGAGTAGCGCTCAGCCCCGATGGCGTGCTGTCGCTGGCGCCCACGCTGAAGCCCCTTCGCACGCTCCCCGTGGAATACCTCTGGTGCGCCGTCTCGGATGCGAACGGCGTTCTCTATGTAGGCGAAGGGGTTTCAGGCGGTTTGTGGCGGATTGAGGGTGAACAGTCCCAGCGTATTCCTCTCCCCGCAACGCTGGTAACGGCGCTTGCGGTAGACCCCGATGGCACGCTCTACGCAGGCGCCTCGCCTGAGGGGACCCTGTTCCGCATGCAGAACGGGCAGGTCGCGCCGATTGGCAGCACGGGCGCACGCTACATCAATGCGCTTCACTGGCACGAGGGCAAACTCTATATCGCCACAGGAGCGCCCGCACGCATTATGGTGTGGGAGTCGGGCGTGTTGCGCACCTTATTCACCAGCGAGGAGGCGCATTTCTCGGCGCTCGCCGTCGGCGCGGACGGCACGGTTTATGCCGGCACTTCCGAGCGCGGGTTAATTTATCGGATTGCGCCTTCGGGGGTTGCGGAGCCAGTCGCCGACCTGAGTGAGCCGAGCGTTTCTGCTCTGTTCTGGCATGAGTCGGGCGCGTTGTTCGTAGGCACGATGCCATCGGGCAATCTGTATCGGATTGGTGCGGACGGCGTGGTGCAGGCGCTCACCGATCAGCCGCGCTGGAGTACGCGCCTGTGGCTGGCGCAGGGTGATACCCTGCTTGCCCTTGCCAGCGAGGGCGTGTTGCGTGTGAACCCGAACCTGCCGAAGCCGCAGGCGGAGATTCTCTCGCGCCAGCGCCACGAATGGGTGGGGGCAGGCACGCTCGGCGAGCAGAGGGCACTCGCGAGCGCAAGCGGGCAGATTCTCACCCTCGCCACCCCCGAAGAGGGGGTTTACCTCTCGCCCGTGCTGGACGCGGAAACCATTGCGCGATGGGGCGCCATTCGCTGGAACGCGCAGGGCGCCGAAGTGCAGATTCAAACCCGTTCGGGCAACACGCGCGAACCCGACGACACATGGAGCGGCTGGAGCATGGTGTACGGCGACCCGAACGGCAGCACGCTTTTCAGTCCGCCCGCGCGCTTTCTGCAGGTGCAGATTCGCCTCAAGGGCGACGCCGCCGTGCGGAACCTGAGCCTCTCGTATATGCCCGCCAACCGCCCGCCCGAAGCGCGCCTGCTGAACCTCAAGCCCTACGCCGTGTTGAGCGAGAAGCAAACCCTCCGCTGGAGCGCAAAAGACCCCGATGGCGACGCGCTCCGCTTCGAAGTGCAAATCTCATCGGATGGCGGTCAATCGTGGAAGCCCCTTAAAGAGGCTCAGGCTGAATCGAAGCCCTCGGACTCTTCCAGCGCTCCCACATTGCCTACCGACACGGAGCTTCAGCAGCAACTGCTCACGGATCTGGAGGCAAACCCTGACATTCCCGAAGAGATCAAAGCCCAGATTCGCGAGCGGGCGCCTGAAATGATTCAGCAAATGCGCCAGGCGATGGACACACAGCCCACGGAACCTGCTCAGGAGCCGCCCACGCCTGCCCGCGAGAACCGAATGGAATGGGACACCACGCAGGTGGCGGACGGCGTTTACTTGTTGCGCCTTATGGCGACCGACCAGCCTGCGATGCCGAGCGATTACGCCACCGTCTACACCCCTCCGATCCCCGTTGTGGTCTGCAACACACCGCCCAGCGTGCTGATTTCCGAGCATTCAGTGCAGGTGGATGCCGAGGGGCGTGCCCTGCTGATGGGGTATGCCTTCCAGCGAGCAACTCTCAAAAACGGCTCTGAGCGCGCCGCGCTTCTGACCAGCGTCGGCATCACTGCTGTGCAATATCGCATCGGCGAGGGCGACTGGTTCAGCGCGGAGCCACTGGACGGGTTGTTTGACTCCAGCTACGAGCCGTTCCGTATTCGCACGGAGCCGCTGCCCAAAGGCGAACACACCCTGAAAATCAAGGTCTTCAACGCGGCAGGCAAAACGGTGGAGATAGAGCGGAAGGTGAAGCGGGAGTAAGGGTCTTGCTCTCCCCCGTGAGTGATTCACGGGGGAGAGCCAGGGAGTGTTTACTTAATCTCGACTTTGGCGCCGACTTCCTCAAGTTTCTTCTTGATTTCCTCGGCTTCCTCTTTGCTGACGCCCTGCTTGACAGGTTGCGGCGCGCCTTCCACAAGGTCTTTGGCTTCCTTCAGCCCGAGCTGGGTGATTTCGCGCACGACCTTGATGACCTGCAGCTTGTTGCCGCCCGCATCTGCCAGCACGACATCGAACGAGGTCTTCTCCTCAGCAGGAGCCGCCTCGGCAGGCGCGGCGCCAGGCATCATGCCGGGCATCGCCGCGACGGCAACGGGCGCTGCCGCCGTTACGCCGTACTTCTCCTGAAGCGCCTTGACCAGCTCGTTGAGCTCCATTACGGTCATCTCATCAATCGCCTGAATAATCTCTTCTGCAGTCAGTTTTGCCATGGTTCTCTCCTCCTTAGGCTTGGGTTTCGGCTTTCTTGTCGGCAACCGCCTGAAGCGTGCGGACGAACTGTCCGATCAGCTCCGACAGGGTGCCCACCAGCCCCGTGATGGGGGACTGGAGCGCGCCCACCACCTGTGCCAGCAGCACCTCGCGTGGGGGTATTTTGGCTAAGGTCTCCACCGCGCTGGCAGGATAGACCTTACCGCTCAGAATGAGGGTTTTGACTTCCGCCTTGCGCACCTGTTTGATGAAGTCGGTGAGGGCTTTTGCACAGGCAGCCTCGTCGCCCATCACAAAGGCGACGGCGGTCATGCCCTCCAGATGGGGTTCCAGCCCTTCGGGCAGGTCGCCGTTATAGGCGCGGCGGTAGAGCGTGTTCTTGACGACATGGAGTTCTGCGCCCGCAGAGCGCAGCTGGCGACGCAGGTCGGTAATCTCGCGCACGGTCAGCCCGCGATAGTCCACCAGAATCTGGGCGTGGGCTTTTTGTAGCCAGCCCCGAATCTGCTCTACCTGCGCCACCTTTTTCGGGTTTGCCATTGAGCGTCACCTCCTGTTTTTAAACGCAAAACGCGAGCCACGCGCAGACGCAGGCTCGCAACGAAGCACCATCCCGTGCCCGAACAGGCACGGAAAAACCGTCTTTTTGCCGATTGTCGTTGCGCCATCCCTCGGCAGGATGATTAAGCCTCCCAAACGGGAAGCCCCTGCTGTCTGCGGTAGGCGGGCAAAGTATACCCCATAGAGACGAAAAAATGCAAGTCTACAACCAGCCCCGACGCCGGAAGTAGACCAGCAAGCCCCCAGCCATCAACGCCATCACCAGCAGCACCAGCGGATAGCCGAAAGTCCAGCGCAACTCTGGCATATACTCAAAGTTCATTCCGTAGATGCTGGCGACGAAGTTCAGTGGGATGAAAATCGTGGCGATAATGGTCAGCACTTTCATCACTTCGTTCAGGCGGTTGTTGGCAGCCGAGAGATAGATCTCCACCAGATGCCCCAGCATTTCGCGGTAGGTGGTGAGGTTCTCCATCACATATACGAGATGGTCGTAGACATCACGCATATAGAGGCGGGTTTCGGGTGTGATGAACTCGTTTTCGGAGCGCGTCAGGGAGGCGAGTGCTTCTCTGAGGGGCCAGACCGCCCGACCGAACTGCACCATCTCGTGGCGCCATGTCTGGATGGTGCGCAATACTTCCTGCGCGTTGCCTTCCATTAGCGCCTGCTCCGCCGCTTCAATCGCGTCGCCCACCTGCTCCAGCACCACGAAATACTGGTCTACAATCGCATCGATGAGCGAGTACGCGAGGAAGTCGATTCCCTGTGTACGCAGGCGGGTTTGTGGGGAACGCAGGCGCTGCCGCACAGGCTCAAACACATCGCCCTCGCTCTCCTGAAAAGTGAGCAGAAAATCGCGCCCCAGGATGAAGCTCACCTGCTCCGAAAGAATGGCGCGTGTGGTCTCCTCGTAGCGCAACATGCGCAACACAAGGTAGAGGTAGTGCGGGAACTCTTCCAGTTTGGGGCGCTGGTGCGTGCTGAGAATGTCTTCCAGGGTCAGAGGGTGCAGTTCAAAAGCCTCTGCGAGGGTGCGGATGGCGTCCACTTCGTGGAGACCCACCACATCGATCCAGAGGAACGAGTCAGGGGCGCGCAGTCCCAGCACGACCTTGACGAACTCGGTGTGGCGCTCTTCCAGTTGCTCGGCGTTGAAACGGAACGCATGATACTGGACGCGCTCGACCTTGCGCTCGCCGACCAGCACCGGCGTGCCGGGCGGCAATCCTGCCTTTTCCGCACGCTTGCGTACAATCATAATTCGCCTGCCCTCCCCAACGCGTGGGGAGGGCGTTTGCTTCAGTCGCCTCTATCGAAGATGGAGATGGTGAAGCGCGGATGGAGCGCGCCGCCGTAGAGTTCAGGCACGCCGTTGCGCGTGCTACTCCAGAACAGCAGGAGCATCTCGTCCAGACTGCCATACGCCGCATCCAGCGTCGGGTCGCCCTGCTTGCGGAACTCCAGATTAGGTAGCGCCCACAGGTAGAGCTCGTTGGTGGGCAGGTCTATCGGCACGGCGGAGGTGTATTCAGGCGATTCGCCGGGCAGGTTGCCCTCGTCAATCCAGCGCACGCGCTCCACCACGGTGCGCTCTTCCACACCGGTTACCTGACCGTTCGCGTCGCGCACAAAGGTCAGGAAGCGCACTTCCACCTCTTTACCGAGGTCTTCGGTGGTGAAGAAGACAATCCCGCGGTTCGCGTCGTACTCATAGAAGCCGATGCTGGCACCAGCGGGGTTATTCCCGGTGGGACGCAGGGTCGCGTGATTGGTGCCGAACGCCAGTATGAAGCCGCCCGTTTGTAGCGGGAGACCACCGCGCACAGTCGCGACAGTGGCTCCCAGCCGAATGCCGGGACGCAGGGTCTTGTAGAAGAAGTTGCCCTGCGGATTGGGCGGCGTGCCCGCACGGCGGAAGAAGACCCACAGCCGATCCACGGGCGGGCGGTCGCCTGGGGCGCATACGCCGTTCTCTGGACCCTTGCGCACGGGCGAACGGGCAGGATCATTCGCATTATGGCGCGGGTTTTTGACTGTTTGTAGCACGGTGAACACCTGCGAGTAGGTGCCCGTCGCCGCCGAAGTGGGTGCTGTCAGCCGGTACACGCGCGGGCGATAGGTGACCGAAACGATGTCGCGCGTGCCCGGCGCGAAGTTCACAAACCGAATCGTGCCGTTGCGCGGGTCGACGCTGATAATTCCCCTGTCGAGGCGCGTGTTGTTGGGTCCGGGCACCATGTAGCGGAACTGGATAATGCCCGTTTCGGGGTCTTCCACGGGGGTTTGCATCCCGGTGGGGTTTGTGGGGTCTACAATCACTGAGACGCCGTTCACTTTGATATCCAGATCCAGGCGGGTCGGGTCGGCGTTCCATTCCTGTCCCAGTCGCACCCAGTCGAGATGGCGCACGCGCCACACATTCTGGTCGGCGTCTTTTTGTGCCACCTCTTCGGGCACCATCGGAAGCAGAGTGTCGAGGAGCGAATCCGCTGTGTTGCGCCCATACTGGCGTCGGAGCAGATTGATGGCGCGGTTGTCGTTGAATGCCAGCAGGTTGCCGTTGTTGGGGTCTACCATGAATCGCTGGAGCAGAATTTCGGAAGCGTTGCCCACTGTACCTGTTAGCACCAGGTCTGCCACATAGAAGGGGCGTGTGTCATCTGTCGGCAGCACGGGGTACACCTGTGCCGAGACGCTCTCCACCGAGCGCATCACCTGACTGATGGGCACCAGTTGCTCGCGCCGCCAGTTGGTGAAGTTATCGCCGCGGCTGGAAATCGCGTAGACCTGCTTCTTGCCCGAAGGCGCGGCGACATAGAAGAGCCAGTGCCCTTCGCCGGGCACGCCTGTAATCGCAGGGCGCGAGCGCGGCACGGCAGGGTCCAGAGGCACTGCCTGAACATTGCCGATCACCGCGCCTGTAGCGGGGCTAACTGGCGCATAGAACAGCAGCGAGTACGGCTGATTGCGCAGGGTGACCTCGCCCGTCCAGAAGAGCCACGCCGTGTTCGGGTTCGTCATGTAAGCCACCGGGTTGATATGCTTGATGGTGGCGGCTTCTTCGGAGGTGAGCGTGCGTCCCAGATTCAGTGCGGTAGCGAACAGGTTGCCGCTGGGGTCGTTCGGGAACGGTCCCTCGGGCTGGCTCCAGCGATCCGATTGGACAGGCACCCAGCCGTTGGTGGTGCGCAAGCCGTTGAAGAGCGTGCCCTGCCCGTTCCACTCGAAGGGCGCATGATAGAGGAAGAACTGACCCGGGCGGTTCGGGTTGTTGCGGTTGCTGCTCCAGTAGAGATGCATGCGCCCGGTGTTCGGATCGCGGAACGCGGTGGGCGTGAGGTCGGAGAGTTTGGGCGCGTTCTGGGCAGGGGGCGTGTCAATCATGGGTTGCACGCCACGGTTGGTGCTGCCCGTCAGCTGGGTTTCGCGCACGCGCACCGACAATCGCACGGGCGGCGTTGCGATGGGGTCGGCGTTGCCCACGATGCCGGTCGCGTCGCTGCCTGCGTAGGGAGCCAGCTGCGCCACATAGACGCCCATCGGCTGGAAGGGCGGGATGGCTATCGCGATGCGCGGCAGCTTGGGCTGGGCATCGGGCGGGATGGGGATGTTCGGGTCGCGGCGCGGCGGCAGGGTCGGGAGCGACAGAACCGTCGGCGCGAAATCGCCCACCTGCGGCTTCTGCAGAATCGGATACGGCTGGCGCCCACCTGTGGGTGTATAGAAGGGGTTCGTGGTGAACTCAGCGTTTTCGGGGCGCGGCAGCCAGAAACGCTCATCCAGCGTGCTGTGAACCACCGTATAGGCGGGCATCGTCGCGCCCGTTACATCAGAGCCGAACAGCACTGTGCCGCTGGCGCTGTTGAAGGCTTTGCCCATCCGCACCGGATAGAGGTTCAGATTGCCCTCGTTGCGCACGGTGAAGGTCTTCCAGTACGGCGCGAAGATGGGGTTATCGGGTCGGAACGCTGAGTTCGGGTCGCTGGGGAGCAATGTGTTCCAGCTGAAGCCGAAACCGCCGGGCAGGGAGCCGAAGTCAATCGTCTGTTCCTCCACCACCATGCGCGGATCAGGGCGCACGATGGTTGCAATCTGAATCTGGCGGTACGCCTCGCTGCGCGTTGCGTTCACATCGATGGCTCCGAGCTGGAGACCATCGAATCGCCCGTTGTTGTTCGTATCCACATAGACGAAGTTTTTATCGCTCAGGTAGCCGAGGCTGTTGGGCGGCTGATAGCGTGGGATGTCCACCTGCACCACCACGGGCGTCCAGTCGATGGAAAGTGTATAGCTGGCGCGCTGGAGGTCGGTGCCGCCCTGCACCTGCGTTTTCACCCGTCGGGCAGGGATGTCGGGATAATCGGGGCTGCTGTTGAGCCAGCTGGGCAGAATCTCCCATGGCAGGGGGTTGATGACGGCGGTGGCGCCGCCCTGCCAGCGCAGGTCGTTCACAAAGACACGCGCGTTCAAGCGCCCTCCTGCACGGGTGGGATCGCGCCGATCGCGCACACGGAACTGCCCCGTAACCTGCTTGCCATGCTCGCCGTTTGCGATAGGGCTGTTGTTCCCGAAGTTGGCGCTCACGGGGATGCCGTCGTTGCCCTGCGCAAGGTTGAGCCGCGGGTCAGCATTATCCCCCACCACGCCCACACCGCTAATCGCCAGCGGGTTCGCCACGCCGAAGCGCCAGCCGGCATCACCTATCAGGCTGCCGGGGTCTCCCGGATCACCCGGTTCGGTAGAGTTCGCAGGGTTGCTGGTGCTGGGACGGTCTATCTCTGGCGTGGTGAAATCGAGGTCAGACTGCCAGCTGGTGCCGCCCGCGCGTATCTGCAGTTCAAAACCTTTGCCCGGCGTCCAGAAGTTTTGACCGCTGGGGTTGACACGGAACTCGTAGAGCGCGACATTCGGATAGTTCTCGTCGGGGACGAGCCGCGCATCCAGTGTCAACAGGGTTCCCCCTGCCCGCTCTTCGCGCGTGATGCCCGGACCGACCACCTGCACCTGCGGCGCTCTGTTGGATTTGAAGTTCCAGACGATCACATAGAAGGTCTCGCCCCAGTCGAAGGCGTCGCGCCACTTGGGCGGCACCTGATGCGGTCCCAGCGTACCAGAGCGTACCTGCTCGAAAAGTGCCTTGTCGTCTGTTACCGTAACTTTGAGTTTTGAGTAGTCGCTGGTGGGGGTGGTATCGGTTCTTTCGGGTTCCGGGGTCTGAATGATGCCAATCTCCTCCAGTTGTCCGCCCGTAATGGTGCCCACCACATTGAACGCATAGGTTACGCCTGCATCGTCGCTAAGATAGAGCCAGTTGTCCAGCACAGCCGGCGAGCTGAACAGGGTGTCGGCGTAGAGGTCCCAGCCTTCGAACGCCTTGCCGTTTCGCGAGTTGAGGCGGTTATCGGCATAGAGCGCCAGCAGCTGCCCATTATTGACGCCCACCACCACGGCAGGAATCGAGCCGAACTGCGCCCCGGTGCGGTCGGTGTCCACCACATTGGTAAACACGGGTGAACTGAATACGGCGCCGCCCAGGTTCTCGCTGATATACAGCAGGTTGCCCGTCGCTGCCTCCAGCGCAATCACACGCCCGCTCTGCGTGGCAACATACAGCACCTCAATCGGGTTGCCGTTGCGATTGTAGTCCACCTGCACCACCAGCGGCGAACTGTAGAGGAAGTTAATCAGCGTATTCAGGGGCGCGTTCGCGGCGGGGCGTTGCCACACCAGAGTCCCTGAGGTGTTTATCGCATAAATGCGCCCACCTTCCACACCGCCTGTGGTGAAGTAGATTCGCCCGTTGGCAACGGCGGGAGTGGTGGTGATTGGCTCCACTGCGGGTTGATCCAGCGGTGGATACGCCCAACGCATGCGCTGTGAATCGTCGTTCGTGTCCGGGTCTAAGGCGTAGAGGCGCCCGAACAGCCCTCCACCTTCCACGCTGCCGATGTAGACGGTAGAGCCGTCATAAGCGGGTGTGGAGTAGAACGCGCCGGTGCCGATCGCAAACTGCCAGCGCAGGAAATCGGACTCGTCGTTCGGGTCGCTGAGGTTGGTGTTTATGGCGAACACCCGTCCTGCGGAGTTGCCAATCACCACGAGGTTTTTATCTTCAATAATCAGCGGCGAAGCGAAGCTGAAGGGTCCCGACAGGTTCGGCTTGACTGCCCAGTAAGTGCGGGTTTGCCCCGGGAGCGTGCCGTTTTGCCCGTCGCCCAGCGCATCCAGACAGTAGACGCGCCCGTTTTCGGCACCGAACACCACCACCCACCGGCGGGAGCCGTTCACCACCACATTGCCCACAGCGGGCGTGGTGTAGACTCCATTTTGCCCTCCTTCGGCGCTCTCCACCCGGATCGCATCGGCAATCACGCGCCGCGAGCCAAGCCGCACATCTTCGGGCGAGAAGTTCGTTACCGAGATTTCGTAGGTCTGATTTTGCAAGAATCGCACGGGGACATTATTGAGGCGCACCCAGCGCCCGCCGTTGCGCTGGTCGATTCGCAGGTTCAGCAAGCCGTCTTCATGCTCAATCAGGTACTGCGCTTGCTGGGCGTTGTTCGCCTCGCTGGGAAACCATGCGTAAACATAGTACAGCCCATCGGTGGGCACGCGGATGCGCCAGTAGGCGCGCACGGTGGCGCCGGGGTCATCCGTCGGTTCCGCGGCGTGATAGAGCGTATCGTAGGCATCGCTCAGGTCTGTGTTGCTGAAGAAGCCGCCTGCTGTGAAAATGCTGGGATCGCGGTCATCATAAATCTGCCCACCCACCGTTTGAGGGTCGGTCGGCACGCGGAAGGTCCAGCGCACGCGCAGGGTACCCGAAGGCGTGCTTTCCAGACAGGTTACGGTTCCGTTGCCGTTCGCCACATATACCAGATGGTTGCTTGGGTTCAGCGGGTTGCGAATCACCACCGGTGAGGCTTTGGTGGTGCCGTAATCGGGCACAAAGCGCACGGCATCCGCCACCACGATGGGGAAGATAACATTCGGAAAGTTCGGGTCGTCGGGGTCTACATAATCGGGACTATCGGACACGATCAGGTTGGTGAGGGTTACGCGAATGGGGTTGGTGCCGTCGTAGTAGAAGGGGGTATCGCCCAGTGGAATCCAGCCGCCTGTTTGCTGGTTGATATAAATCTTCTGCTCCACCCCTGTGCTGTCCGTAACTTTATATTCGGCATAGCGGGCGTAATCACGCGGTGGGGTAAGTGGCGTTTCGGCGGAGGGTACATAGACAAAGATACGGTAGTAGCCCGGGCGCAGGTTGCTGCCAAACCATGTGAACGCTATAGGATTCCGCCCCGGCACAGGACTACAGACGGCGAAGCGATACGGCTCAGTGGTGTTGGGGTCTTCTTTGTAGGCGTCGGAGGCGGGATTGAGGGGTACCTCCCATGCTCCTGCAGGATCGAAAGTTGTGCTCGCAGAGTCGTTATCCACAATCACGGGAGCCGTGAGCGTGTCCACGAAGGGGTATGTCCACACCAGCCGCAGGTTCACGGAGCTGCCTGCGGAGTTGGTGGTCACGCCTGTGCGAGCGTTGTTCCCGCGATGGGTTTGCCAGCTATCCTGCGCCAGCGCCACGCTGAGCGCCAGCACCAGCGCCAATCCAACACCATTTCGCCAAATCGCTTTCATAGAGTTTCGCCTCCACCACGCAATCATCGTTAAAACCCCCTGTCGGCAGAAGACGGCTTGCGCAGGGGCGACGAGCCGCTCATCGCCGGACGATCCGCCGTACTCCAGAGAATAGAAGACGGTCCAAACCCGTAGAGCGTGCCATCCGATAAACTGGTGTCGTTCGGGTCATAGTCGTCCGCTTTGATTTCCAGCACCTCTCCCGGAAAGACACGCTCTTCCTGCTGATTGCCATTTTGCACCAGCGTCGCGCCCGAATACTGGTTTACAATCAGCACATTGCCGTTGAACAGGTAGCGCGCCTGCCGCGGCTTGAACAGGATTGGCTGGAGCGGCAGGTTATCGCTACCCCGCACCAGGTCCAGCCCATCGAAACGCCGCCGCAGGGCATAACTGTAGGCTTCGTTGGTCACCATCCATGAGACGGGCGCTGTGTCGGTGATGGTTCCCGAAGTGGGAATTGCCAGCTCATAGACGCCCGTGCTGGTGGTCAGGAGCAGATAGAGTCCTGCGTTGCCTTGCCCTGTGGCGGAGCGGCGCGCCGTATCGATGGCGACTGGTCCGAGGATCGGCACGATGCGCCCATCGGGCAGCTGCATCTTGCGAATGTAGAGGGTGCGGTCTGCCAGCTCAATTGTAATCATGCCTGCTTCGGGGGTGGCAGGGTCTGTGTTGGGCGAGCCACTATTGCCCGCAAGCGTGCCTTCCACTGCCACATTTTGCACCAGCGTCGCGAAGCCCACCCGAATCTGGCTGCCATCCCAGTATTCGAATCGTTGCGCGGAGACATACTTATACTGGCGCCCCAGAATGGTGGCGGGGGTCATCCAGTAAAGCACGCCGAGCATCGCCCCCAGTTGCGGATGTTGCACGGGCGGACCAATCTCGAAAGTTCTGGGGTTCACCTGATAGCGATCCACGATATCCACCACGCGGTTGTTGCCCGCGTCGCTGATGGTGTAGTGGATCCAGTATTCCAGCGGCAGCCGATACAGGTAGGGATTGCGGCTTTCGGGCACGAATTCGGTCCAGACGGTTACATCCGTGGGGTTACGCAGGGTGTCGGGCGTGCCGCTGACATAGTTGGAGCTGGGCGCACGGGCTGGGTCGCGCAGGTCAATCTTGCCCGTAATGCGCCCCTGAGCGTCGTATTGCGGCACCACATCGGGCAGGAATCGGGTGATGGTGCGCAGCTCGTAGCCAGCGCGGTCTATAATCGCCACGCGGTTACGTTCTGGCTCCACAATCAGCAGTTCATTATCGCCGTAGCGGTAGACGCGGGCGTTCGGCGTGAGCGCATACTTCGCTTTGCTGGGCACAAACGCGCCCGAAGGAATCTCGAGCTGGGTGTTTTCGGTCGCCCACACCACGCGCCCCGCGCTGTCCACCTCCACGATGCGTCCTTCGTCAGCGATCAGCGTGCCCTGACGCGCGTAGGCGTGCAGTCCTTCGCTGGAGCCGACCACCAGCGCGCCCTCGCCTGCATAAATCGGCGAGACCTGCCCGCCCAGCCGCAGCGTCTCCGCAAAGCGCGTAATGAACTCGCGGAAGAAGGCGAACGGGTTGCGACTGAGCGCCGATTCGTCCACCAGATCGTCAATATAGGGCCAGCGGATAATGGAGCGATAGCCCTGCGACACATAGGGGATGGTGCCTGCCTGCGCTTTGCGTGCTGGCAGGTTCGGTTGCAGGCGATACGGGTCAGCGCCCAGCGCCAGAATACCGCTTCCGGGCGGCGAGTTGGGGAACTGCGCCACCACAGGCAGGTACACATTATCGCCCACCACCACAGGCGGACCCTGCGCCTGCACGCCGAACAGCACCGCATACCAGCGCAGGTTGTTCCAGTTGCCTGCGATTTTGTCAGGGTCCACCACAAACGGCGCCTCGGTGCCGACCGTTACGACCACGGGCTGCGAAATGCTCAGCACATTGTCCAGCAGGTTCACCGTGCCGCCCGAGCTGGACTGTGCGAAAGCCGTGAAGCGAATCTGCCCGCGCGTGTAGTCTACCAGCAGCAACGGGTTCGGGTTGCCCTCCGAGTAGCTGATGTTGGAAGAAACATTGTATATCTTTTGAGGTCCAGAGCGCCCATAATCGCGCTGGGAAATCTGGAGGTTGGTGCCCGAAGTGATGGGGGCGCCCAGATCAATCGCGAAGTTGTTCTGCTCGGCGTCAAAGGCGAGCAGAATGGTGTAGGGAAGCACGATCGGTCCAAGACGCACCTGCCCTTCGCCGAGCGCATAAATCGCGCCGTCGTAGTAGACAGGGGCGTACCGGAAGGTGAAGTTCATTGCGCGGTTGTTCGGGTTAACCGAATGGTTGAATTGCACGAAGCTCCCCAGAAACCCATCCAGCACAGCGTTCGGCTCTTTCCAGAGGGTTGCGCCGTCCACAGCCCATTCTGAGCCACCGCGCAGAATCTGCACATAGCCGCCGTGCGACTGCCAGCGCCACAGCACCATCGAGCCGCCGCGTGCGCCACCACGGGGCGGGGTCTGTTCCAGCAGCGCGATCAGGTTACCGTTGGCAATATTCGGGTCGGTAGACTCCGTGCCAGTGGTGATATACAGCACACCGTTGGGACCGAGCGTGATCCCCTGCAGTTTGTTCGGGGGCACAGGTTCATTCCCCGAAGAAGGGGGCAGCTGCGCGAAGGAGCGGAACATCACGCCCGAATTCGTGGTGCGCGCCCAGTCGATGTAGTAGTCGATAAAGAAGCGATAGCCGCTGAGCGGTCCACTATAGAACACGCGCCCTGATTCCCCGGGCGTGGCGGATTCGTCTGAGAAAGTTACCAGACCGGAATCGGTGATGTCTTCCAGCAGCCCCTGTGCTTCGTCATACCGGTAAACTCGCGGGCGCAAGGGGCGGAGCGCTGGGTCTGCTGCGGAGGGCACGAACATGAACGCTTGCCCCGTAATGCGACAGCGCAGATGTCCCAGATAAGTGCCGTCGTTGGCGCGCGCAGGGGTCAGCACTTCGCCGCGTGCGCCGATCCAGAAAGATTGCACGCCCTCGTTGGTGTTGCCAGAACCGCTCGGTGGCTCGCGTCGGCTCCCATAGTAAAGCACAATATCGTCGCCACCGCCCACGCCGCGGTTGGGTACCATGCCAGCCACCACAGGCAGGAGCCATGTGCCGCTGGCACCCCCACTCCGCGGCTGATACCACTGGGGCGGAAATGCATTACTGGATTGCACCACCTGCGGGTTGCGCCCATCGCCCAGCGCCACGGCGTAGAACCCGGTCGCCATGACCGTGCCTGCGGAGTGATAGGAGGGCACAACCAGCAGCGTGTTGTCAATCAGCACAGGTGCAGGCAGGCGCCCATCAGGCAGCGAGGGGATGCTACCCCCCACTGGATTACTTACTTGCCACACGCGCTGACCTGCGGGGAGAATAATCCCCGTAGACGGATCGCGTGGGAGCGCCCAGTAGCCTTCCACGCTCGTCCCCACCAGCACAATCACCTGAGTGCCGCTGGGCGTTTCGGCAATAATCGGGGCGGAAGCTTGCCCGCTCAGCGCAACCTCCCACACCTTGTCGTAGGTTTTGCCTTCTGCCATATCGCGTATGCCGTCGTCGGCAAGTCCGTCGCCGTCCAGGTCGCGGCTGGGTTGCATGTCGTAGCAGACGAGCTTGCCACCTGTCGTGGCGAAGAGCAAGCCGCCATAAATCACGGCGCCGTCACGGGGGGTGAGGGTTTCATCTTTGTTGCGCCAGCGCACGCCCAGCGGTGCGCCATACTGATCGCCAATCGCGTTTGCGCCGCGCAGGTTCACATTCGGCGCAATGCTGCTGCCTGCCCAGCGGACGATGTTATAGGCGAACTTGAGGTCTAAATCGGGTACTGCTTCCAGCAGGGTTTCGCGCGCGCGGGGCGCCATCGCGCCGCTACGGGTAATAAAGGGGCGGTTGAGTGCCGACGCCACGCCCGCGGCGCTGACCACAATCCGCCCAGAGCCGTAGGTGCATGCCGCAATCACGGGTCCGCTGGCATCGGCGGCGACAATCTGCAACGGCGGGCGACCGCCTGTAATCAGATTCAGGCGCCCGTCCATCAATCCACGCCCACGCAAGCCTACCTGCGCAATCTCGCCTGGCGAAAGCCGATAGTATCCGTTCAGTAGCGGATGGTTCAAATTAATCGTCGTGATGGGGCTGAGACCGCCCGTTATCTCCACATCGGGGAAGTAGAGGCGGATATTGCCCGCAGGTGGGGCAGGAACATAGGGTTTATCAATCCATAACACGCCGCCCGCCTCCACGAAGCGGCGCAGTTTGGCGAAAATTTCGGGAGTCATGAAGCGCCAGTCGGTGCGGCTCAATAGCAGCACACGATAGCGCGTGATCTCGGTGTCGCTGATGGTGTGAAGGTTGACCTCCCAGTAGGCAGCCTGGTCGCGTGTGGTGCCCGCAGGCGCGTACGGGTTGAGGAAAGTCAGCCCCAGCGGCTTGACATCGTTACGACGCTCCAGCACATAAAAGGTGTAGTGGTCGCGCACATTGAGGTCGTTTTCGCCGAACTTGCCGACCCCCGCATAGATGGGCACGGTGCGCGCTTCATAGCCGCGCCCGTCGGCAAAGCCAGTAGCCACCAGCAAACAGGCTCCGATCAGCAAACCGATTCGTCGCATAAGTGTCATCTCCCCACCTTACGGTCTGATATCCCCTGCGAAAATCGGGTTCGGGCACACAGGCAGGCGCGGAATGGGCGGCAGGATGTTGCCCGGATGGGCGTACAGCGGGTCGGCAGGGTTCGCCGTGTACGCCGTGCGAATCGGTTGACCGCCCACCACCGGGTTACGGAAAATGGGGTCATAGCGCATCAGCAGGTTGACGGCATAGCGCCCGTTGTTGCCGTCGTGGAAGTAGCGCCGGTGCGCCAGCGGAATTTCCTCGCCGGAGTTGCCGTACTCACGCGGGATCCAGCCCCACTTGCGCAGCCACTCGGTCTGGTCGCCCACCCGTGCCGTGTAGTTTTCCGCAATCGCGCCTTCAATCGTGATTCGGATATCCAGCGGCTCGCCATAGAAGGGGAACTCGGGCGAGGCGACTCCCAGCAGGCGTCGGTCGCGCTGTTGCGCGTTCTCGCGCGTGTCCTGCGGGTTCGTGTTGAACCAGTAGCCCGGGATTACGAAGAAGCTCCCCTCCTGCGCGAAGAGCGCCGCCTGAATCTTGATGTCCAGCGGCTGAATCGCCGCCGCGCTCAACCGATAGGGCTTGTTGTCCGTTGGGAAACGGAAATTGTCGATGTTCGAAATCGGCTGCAGCTGGAACTGGAGCATGTTCACCACGCCGGGCGTCGTGTTGAACGCCGTTATCGGCGTCAGCGGGAAGGCAATCTTCTCGTAGTTCGGGTAGACCTGCAACGAGGTAAGCCCCAGCGGATAGACATACGACGGAAAGCCCGGAATGTTGAACAGATAGAACGGGTTCGTTAGCTGCGAGGGGTTCACCAGCAGGTTGATAAAGGAAGCGTCGCCGCCCGCCGCATGGCGCACATAGAGGCGCAGTTGATTCGCGTAGGGCGTGGGGTCTTCGCCAAAGCTGAACAGCAGGCGCATCGGCTGGTCGGGCAGAATCTCGAAGAAGTAGGGCGCTTCGGCGTTGAACGGGTCGCCTTCCGCCACGCCGGGGCTATCCGCCGAGCGATACAGGAACTGCGTGGTGTTGATGCACACATAGTCGCGGGCAATCACCGCCAGCGCCGAGCGTTCGTCGCCCTTGACAAGGTTGCCCTCAATATAGGCAGTGCCGTTGGTGACAATCGTAATCTGGCGTCCGGAGGGGATGCGCCCCCGAATGCGCACATTGCCCTCGGCGTAAATCACGCCGTTGAAAGGCACACGGAACTGGGCGCGTTCGCTGGGGGGCAGGCTCTCCACAATCTCGTTGGTGAGCGTGTTGTCCTGCGGGTTGTTCGGGTTCACGAACTGGAACGCCAGCGTCTTGATGTTGGTGGGTGCGCCTGTAAGCGGATTGTACCACACATCGCGCGGGTTAGACTGGTTGCGGGTGATACGGAAGCCCTGCGCCCTGACGATCCCGTTCTCCACAACCTCTATCAGTTCAATATAGGCGCCGGGGGGCTCATAGAAGGGACCGTTCCAGTAGCGGGAGTTGCCGGGCTTGAGCCAGTCGTTGCGGAGCGTGTAGCCGCCCAGCACGCCCTGACTTTCGCGCTGGATATCGTCGGCGTTATTGATATAGATGCCGCGCCCATAGCCATAGATTCCTGTGTTGAACCAGCTGCCGTTGGGGCGCTGGCGCCAGATGCCGGAATCGCGCGTGGCGGCGACATAGCGCGGGCGGTCGGTGGCAGGGTCTACGGTATCCATGCGTGGCGGCTCCAGGTACGGAATCGTGCGCGGGTAGCCGTCTGCCGCGGTCAGTGGACGCCCATCGCGATACAGCCCTCCTGCCGTAATGAAGTTCGGGTTGTTGCTGGGCAAAACGGGTACTGTCGTGGCGCCCGTGCCATTCGCAATCACCAGTGTTACCTGGGTGGGTACATTTTCGTTGTGCAAAATCTCGCCTGCCACATAGACGCGCTCGCCCAAATCAGGGTTCAAGCCAATCTGCACATTGCCGCTCCAGCGCAGGTTGCCGTTCACATAAATCGAGCCGCCCCCTACGCCGTTGCCGTTGACCTCGCCCAGAATCAGCCGGAACGGCACGCCCAGCCCGATATCTTCGGCGCCCAGATCCATGATGTCGCCGCGCTGGTCGCGGTTCATCACGAAGCGCAGGTAGTCGATGGTGCCAATCTGGATGTAGGCGGCGCGTTCGGCACGGTTCCCCCTCTGATCCTCTGTGAAGGTCGTGGGGTCGTTCTCGTCAATCAGCCCCACGCGCCCCACCGATTCCACTTTAATCACGGGCTGGCGGTGAACGGGTCCTGAGGGCTGGTAAGAGACCCGAATCAGCGCACGCCCGTTCGCGAAGTTGATTCGGGTGAACCCGCCTGTGCCATCGGCTGGATTATAAGGCTTAATCCAGAAGTAGTCGGGGTCTCTGGGGTTTGTGGAGTTGGTGGGGATGGGGCGCCAGTCGGCGCCGAACTCGCTGTTGACCAGCTGATCCACGGCATAGCGGATGCCTGCTTCCGCGAAATAGTCGGCGCTGAGCCGCTCGCGCGCCGTGCGCACATTCAGCAGGTTCCGTGCGATGACCGAGATGAACACCCCGCCCAGCACCAGCAGCACAAAGCTCACCAGCAGGGCAATCACCAGAGTCTGTCCCAAATGCGTTCGTCTCATCGTCGGTCACCTCTTTACTGTGTGCGTGTGCGCACGATGTTGGGCAGTTCCACCTGCGTTTTCTGGGTGATATTCACCGCGCGGTCGGCGCCGTAGAACCGCACGCCTACCACCAGTTCCATCAGCCGCCGCGTCTGATAGTCCGCCACATATGAATCGCCTGGCAAGTTATTTTGATAGGCGAAAGTAACAATCACATTATTCTGACCGGGTGGCATGGGCAACTGCGGGTCCGAATAGAACTCGATATAGCCCCGCAGCAAAGGCGCGTACTTGTAAAAATTCTGCGTGATTTCCGCCTCGCCATAGGTTGCCACCAGCTGACGCAGGGGCACCACATCTTGATAGAGAATCCGATACTGGTTCGGTCCCACAGGCGCGGTTGCCGACGAGACCCGCTGATAGCGAATGGGGCGTCCGTAGTTCGGTCCAGGGCGCTGGTCGGGACCGATGACAATCTCGGAGCCAGGCACAATCGCACAGTCCAGCTCGTTCAGCGGTCCGTAGAGGGCTACATCATCGATGCGCCCGTTGTTATTGGTGTCCATCAGCGAGATGGCGCGCTTCACATTGTTTTGTGTGCCATCCGTCAGCGCCGCGCGATATTCGGCGTTGAAGCGTGAGTTGATGGTCGTCGCGTAAGGAGGTCCGGGGTCGTTGAAGGGCGTGTAGAAGTCGCCCGTGCTGTAAATCAGTCCCTCACGAGGGTACTTCAGCCAGTGAGGCATAGCGAAGTTCAGCGTGCCCGACTCGGTGTCTATCATAAACTCGAGCGCGCTCTGCTCGGGGTCGTCCAGGTCAGGCGGTTGGGTGGGAACTGGCGTCGTAGCGGGCGGCGCCTGATACAGAATCCGATAGGTAATCTCGCTGATGGAGGCAACCTTTTGCTGGATCACGCGGTTGCCGTCGGTCCAGTAGCGGTAAAGCGCCCAGTACGGCGGGCGGATGGGAAGCCCCGGCGGCTGACCGTCCACATCCACATAGAAATACTCCAGCGGTTGATTGTTCTGGAGCGCGTCGGGGCGACTGCGGAATACCACCAGCCGAAACTCACCCGGCGTCATCTGCCACAAGCCATGGGGGAACCGCACTCGGACAGGCGGATGCTTCGGCGACTCGCTATCCAGACTCTCGGTGCCCACAGGCGCGCCCATCTGGTTGACCACCTGTCCGGGCTTCAGCTGAAACAGCGGCTGCACCGAAATCGGGTTGCCGTTGTTATCGTAGGTAACCTGCACCATGTCCACCACGCCCAGCGGCACGATTGGCTTCGCCACCTTGCGCCAGCCATCGCGCTTGGGGCCGTAGAAGAAGTTGGGGTCATAAAAATCTTCGGGGCGATCAAACAGTTCGGGGTTCAGACGCCACTGATTGCCCACGCGCACATAGAGCGGAAACTCCGCGCGATACAGCACCGCCAGGTTCTCTTTCGCCGTTGCCAGCACATTGCGCCGCTCGTCGGGATTGAAGTAGGGGCTGGTGTTATCCATCGTGCCGATGAAGTAGCGCACCACCACGCGCCCGGGCGCAATCGGCACTGCCAGCTCGTTGACCCCGAACGGGATGTCGGAGGTCGGGTCGTTAGAGGGCTGCCCGGGGTCGCCGTAGGCAGGCGGCACGAGGTCAATTATCGCTCCATTCAGCACGAATTGCCGCGGCGTGCCGCTGGCGTCTTCCACATAGAAGTAGAGTTCGCGCCCTGCGGTATCGAACACATAGGCGGCGCGTTTGAGGTCGTTCTGAATCTGGTTCAGAGCAAGGCGCACGGTATCCTGTGCCTGTGCCTGCACCTGCCCCTGCCGTGTATAGCGGAACCCCTGCACCAGGGGTACCAGCAGCAGCCCCAGCAGGATTGCCGTAATCGCAATCACCACCAGCAGCTCCACCAGCGTGAACCCGTTTGTCCGCATCGCCTGCCTATCGCGCATCATTCTTCTCCCTCATTAGACCCGTCCGGGCGAGCCTCAGGTTCCTCACTCTGCTCGCGAGAGAACCTGATCAAAGTCCAGACGCACAGGGCGTCCCGTGCCCGTAACTTCGTAGGTCAGGCGCACTTTGAGCGACAGTCCCTGCACGCCGCGCAGGGCGGTTCCCGTCACCTCAGGCGCCCAGCGCACCGCATCGGGATGGAGCTGGGTCAGGTCAACATAAACATACTCTCCGCCGTCGACTGGTTCAGTCGCCTCCGAGATACGGAACACCCCGTTTGTGCCGTGTCGTATTGCGCCGTCGCGTGTCTGGTACCAGTATTCCCGAATCTGGATTGTCTTGCCCGCTTCGCTCTTGTTGAAGTAGAGGCGCCGTTGACGCGGCGTCGTCTCCCGATTGTACGCGCCTTCAAAATCGTACCAGCAGGCGTCTATGGGCATACCTACCAGCGCCGCGCTGATAAAATAGCGCTGTACTGCCTTTTGCACCGACATCGCCCAGTTGTCATGCACCTTATAAAGCACGCGCACCTTGCGTCCTGCCCATGCGCGGTCGCCAAACTCAATAATCCCTGCGCCGTAGTCCACCGACACGGGCGTGTTGAGTCCACCCCTTATCGCCTGCCCCTTCTGGATAAACACCGATTGCCCGCTTATCAGATCAATCACCACCACATCGGCATGTGCGGGGTTACCCTCCATCTGATCAGGGGAAGGCAGTGGCGTCAGGTCGCCGCCCAGTCGCAGCCCCGGATAGAGCGTCTGATCGTTCTGCAGGTCGCCGAACTGCTTGAGGTCGGTGAACACGAGCCGCAAGCGGAGGCTGGTGGGCACGGTCAACTCTTCGGAGATGATAGACCAGTCCTGAACAGTGTAGTCAATATTGGCGTTCAGGGGGCGTTCGCCGCGCCAGTAGCGCTCATACGCGCCCGACGCATGGGGGCTGAACATCAGCGTGCCCAGCAGCGGGTTCACCACCTTGTATTGATAGGGATATTCGGGGTCCCACGAGGCGTTTGCGTTCAGCATTTCGAACAGACGCGCGCAGGAGTCGGAGTCGGGCACAATCCCCCCGAATCCGGGCATCTGGTTGACGGGCTGGAAGTTCTCTGGGGGCTCGCCCGCCACAGGCACGGTGAGCGGCACCCATACAGCATAGGGAGGGTTCGGTGCCGTGGGCGCCAGGCGAATCACCGTAGAGACCTGACGCACATCGTAGTGATCCCCATGCGCCACAAGGTAGGTGTAGTCCACCTTATAGCTGATGGGTCGGTTGCGCAGGGGGCGCAGCAGGATCAAGCCGTTCTCGTAGTCAATTCCGTAGTCAAATACCTGCAGGTTGCGCCATTGATAGTCAGAGTCCATCACGAATCGGCGCATCGGGTTGCCGTATACCTGCAGGTAGTTTGCCATCACATTGGGATTGTTGCGCAGAGGCTCTGGGGGCAGGGCGATTGGGGCGAAGGTGGTGGTATACAGGATGCCTTCGGTAATCTGGTTCATCGAGCCAGGCAGGGCGCCGGGCAGTCCCAGCGTGGCGCGCTCGCCAATCACGCGCCGCATGCGATTGACGCCCGAAGCATACTCTGGGGGCACGCCGTTCGGTAGGTCAGGCTGCACACCGAGGTCATCTGGCGACACGGTGGGGTCGAGCTCCATCAACACATCCCCGTTCACCACCTGATAGCGGATGGGCGCAATCGCATAAGGGAGGCTCTCCCGACGCATTTTGAGGCGCTCCATCTCGCGCTGTGCCAGCCGTGTGGCTGCCTCGCTCTGCCCCGAACGCTTCAAAGCCAGAAAGCCGCTCGGGTAGAGCCGTATAAACGCCAGAATGGCAATGGTCAACACGCCAACCGCCACCAGCACCTCGACCAGCGAGGCGCCTGCCCGTATTCTATCCCTGCCAGTCATCAGTTATCCACCTCATACAACGCTGGGTTCCCTATCAAACGCGCGTTCCCCTACGGGCGTGCCAGATACGGAGTGTTGAACATCAACTCCGAATCCATCATCTTCACATTCCCCGTCAGGAACAGCACCGGATCATTTTTGGCTTTGACAGGCTGATTCCCCTGATAAGAGCGATGATAAGAGCACCATGTCACCACAGCGGTTGTATCAGGATTGCGATAACCTAACTGGCGCGGGTTGTCCGTTGCCTTGGGACCCACAGGGTTGTCGAAAAACCCTTCCCGATACTGGGGGGTCTCCAGCTGGTTCAGCTGCGCGTTAGTCCAGAAGAGCGTATAATGCACTTCATAGGCGCTGGTATTGCCCACCTTCCCGATGGAGTAGCTGTCGTAGCGATAAAAGCAGACCTCTGGGCTGCTGGGATCGGCAGGGTTCAGGCGCACGCCTTGCCCCGCGAGCGCATGCCCCCGCGGGTACACGGCGCGTGTAATCAGGCGTTTGTCATCCACAGGGTTATTGGGGCAGTAGAAAATCTCGTCGTTTCTCAGGTAGGAACCCAGCGGTTTCGGCGCCAGATTGAACGGAACCGCTGCCTGCTGGTTGCAGGTCAGGTTGCCAGCTGCGTCGACCGCATACGCGCCCAACACCGGAGGGTACGCGCGATAGTCGTCTTTGTAGTTCTGGAGCGCCACAAAAATCTGACTGAGATTCGAAATGCATCGGCTGCGGCGCGCATTTTCCCGAACCGTGCCCGCGATCGGGAAAATAATCGCCGCCAGAATCGCGATAATCGCGATCACCGTCAGCAGTTCCACCAGCGTAAAGCCTGTTTTTCTCATCGTCATCGTTGCCCCCTGTGCGCCTCTGTGTCTTTGACAGAGACGGGTTTCCAAAGGTTCCCGAATATTATGGCACATCGGGCGCAGGATACTTATTCTCCTGGCGTGCGCCGCTTCCTGCCATTTTCTCTACCGAATGGTTAAGACCTGCCCTGCGGGCGAAAGGTTCCAGCGCACAAGCAGGGTCTCGCGTTCGCGCTGTGTGTTCACGGGCAGGGGGTTGCCCAGCGTATCGGTGAGCGTTGCCTGCCCCTTCAGCCCGCGAATGGCAATTCGGGCGATCCCGTGTGCGCCCTCAGGTCCCTGCACCAGATAGCTCAGAGCGCGTGGGGTCTCGTGTTGCAAAACGACTCGCGCGTTGGTGTGCAACAGTCCTGCCCGCTGAAGGCGAGCGTCTACCTGTAAAAACAGTCCTGCACGGTTCGGCTCGATGGGAATGTCGCTCTGGATGGGCAGGCGCGGGTCCAGCACATCCAGATAGGTGCCGCGCAGTGTGGTGATGCGGTAAGTACCCCAGACGGCTACCCAGTCGCCGCGTTTGGCGAGGATTCGGGCGCGTTCACGGTAGCGAATCTCCGCCTGGGCGCAGAGGTAGCGCAGCACGGCACGCCACATCTCGTCGCCCCGGGGCAGGTTGCCAAACGCACGCCCTGAAACCCCCAGAAGCGCAAGCCCGCCGCGCCCCATACGCTGAATAACGCCCACTGGCGCGCCCTGCCACAGATAAAACGGCTCGCTTCCTTCTATCGTGTAGCGCGTCAGGCTCTCGTTGCGCCGCACGGGAATTGCTGGCAGGTCGGGTCGTGTCGGATTCAGCACGCGCTCAGGGTAGGGGGGCGTTGTGCTGAGTTCCACCAGCCATTCCTGCGCGATTTCCACGCGAAGCGTGATGCGCTGTGCCTGTGGCAGCGGGAATCGGTAGGTGAACGAAGCGCCGCCATCAGCGGCGCGTTCCCCGTTTGCGTTTCGCTGGCTCCCCTGCTCATGATAAAGGAAAAGCGGCTCTGCGGGCGTGCCGGGCGAGAACGCCGCAAGCGTGCGCCCATCGGCTTCCAGCCGGACCCGACGCAGCCGCGCGCCCCAGCCCGTTTCGGGCAAGCTATCCCGAAAGCGCACATAGACCGTCTGCCCTGCATACGCGCTCAGGTCAAACTCCACCCAGCGGCGGTTGAGCGTGCCCTGCTGGGGCTGGTCGCCATGACGCCCCAGCTCGCGCCACGCTTCGGGGGGCGCAGGCGGGGCAGGCTCGGTGTGAATCTCTGCGGCAACATCGCACTTTGCCAGCAGCCAGTGAAGCGGCGAAGCAAAACCCGCCTGTCGCCATGGGGTCTCGGCAAGCGCATCTAAGTCGTTCGTGCCGCCGACAATCACCAGCCAGCCGCCCTGACGCACCCACTGCGCCAGCGCGTCCACCTCCGACTCTCGCTGAGGCTTCACACTTTCAGGCGTCCACATTAGCAGGCGCACGCCCCGCAGGAGGTTCGGCTCCCCTGCCCGCTGGATCGGAATCATCTGCACGGGCACGCCTGCGTGAACCAGCGGCGCCAGAAGCGCCATCAGATCCTCCGATGCCACACCCTGCCCTGCAGGGGGCATCTCGCCGAAGAGTGCCGCCATCCCCTCCACCCCTGCATCGATGGTTACCGTGCGTTGTTCGGCAAGGGATTCCAGCGCCCGCACAAGGCTCAAACTCGCGCTGACATCCTCCAGCAACATACTGTCAGGAACGCGCTCTGGGATGGGGGGCAGCTCGTAGCCATGGACCTCCCCAAACATCGCCGAGGCGATAGCGCTCGCCATATAGTCTGCCCGACGCCCTGCTGTTGCCACTTCTGAAAAAGGGTTTATCCGAAGCCAGAGCTGCCTGTCGCTCTGGCGCGTTAGCCCTGCCAGTGAAGCGCACTGCAGGTAAGCGCACGCGAACGGCAACGACTGCGACTCCCCCCGAAACGGAATCGGCGCACACCCGGCTCCCACCTGCCCCACCACCTCCTGAAGCGAACGGGGAACGCTTTCGCCCTCTGCGAGGAAGCGGAGTGTCGTTGCCGAACGCGGTCTCAAAGCGCCTGCCGAAGCGCCCAGAAGGCGCTCCACCCCATCGCCAATCCCGTCGCCGTCCTCGTCCCGATCGCTTGCCGCCACCTCTACCGAGAAGATGCGTATCTGCGTGCGGCGTAGCGATTCGACCACCACCTGCAGAGTCTGAACGGCTGGCTGAAGGGGGATGCGCACCGTGAAGCGATAACTCTGCACCCCGCGCACAAGGCTCCTTACTGCCAGACCGCCCGCTTCCGTGCGCAGGCGAATCCGCCCTGCCCCGCTCGCCTGCACCACTACCGAAACCGCCATCCCGCTCACCACACGAAACCCATACACCGCGCGCCCACGGGAACCTACCAAGCGCGCCCGCCCCTCAATACGGGAACGCTCCGCCTGAATCAAAAAGGGAGACTCGCTGGGGGGAACAACCTGCCATCGAAGTGCTGGAACCAAGCCGACTTGCCTCTGCATAGCCCCCTATTGTACCCCGAACAAAAAAGAGGAGCAGGCGGGCTTGGACGCCTACTCCCCAACCTTGTGTGTGAGGTGTTCACCTTCCTTCGAACCTTAATTATACACCATTTTCCGATTTTTCCTGCCAATTTTCGGGGGACTTTGGTGTCGCAATCCGCTGAAGAATCTCATAGAGTTCCTGTGCCTGCTTATGGGAAGGCGTGCGCCCGATCTCAAACACATCGTCCACATCGTCCCGAACGAGAACCCTGTACAGACCGTTGCCCTGTTCGAGGCGAACTTCTTGAATCGAGTCAAAGCGAAGGCGATCCTGCGTCGCTATCGCCCTGCCTGATAAACGCAGGATACGCTGTGATGGCACATCGATAAGCGTGGTAATCGCCCAGCGTAGCCGATACCATGTGAGCGGAGTCACGAACAGCACTGCCAGCAAAAAGAGCAGCCCGTTATTGAGGATCACAGGAGTCGCCAGCGCTTTGCGAACACCTTCCCCGCCCCAGAAAGCGTGGAGCGCAAGCGCCGTGTAAAACAGTCCCTGTAGCAGCACAAAGGTCGCAAGGTACCGACTGAACGCGGGGAGAAGGAACGAATCAGAGGCGCGCAATAGCGGAATCCAGTAGAGCGCGCGTCGCACCTCCACCACAGGATACCAGATAAACAGAACCGCGGCAGCGGCGTGCCAGAGCGTGCGCGGCTCAAGAAACTGCCGCGCTGTCCACCAGCACCCCATCCATACGACGAAAAACCAGCCCAGCACCATAAACGGCGCATCGAAACCCCTTCGCTCACGCCCCGACAGCACTTTCAGACCGCGTGCATACACCTCAAGCTGCATCGGGTTTAGTGTACCCTTCGCTGGAAACTCTTTGTGGAACCTTTTCGTTTTTAAGTATGGTCTTACTCAGCAGGGTTCAGGGGAGGTCGGTACGAAAAAATGGGGGCGCAAGTTCCCGTGCCTGCCGACGCTTTCCCCCTTGAATCTGCAGGGCGAATTGTGCTACAATTTAGGCAGGGTGAAACCTGTCCCTGTCGCTACCGATAATATGGATAGGTTTCCCCTGTGAAATCACGGAGGTTATATGGAAACAGCCTATCAATACGGCAAAAACGCCGTGCTGGAGGGTCGAGCATGATGTGGCAACGGTTTACTGAGCGTGCGCGCAAGGTGATCTTCTATGCGCAGGAGGAAGCGCAGCGGCTGGGGGAGTCTCAGGTCAGCACCGAGCATCTCCTTCTGGGGCTTGTGCGTGAGTCCGATAGCGTTGCTGCGCGGATTCTGGACCGTCTGGGGGTGAGCCTGCAGCGCATCCGCAACGAGATTGAGCGCTATGCGACCCGGGGCGAGGCACGCCCGTCGCAGGAGATGGCGCTCACCTCGCGCGCCAAGCGCGTCATTGACCTCGCTTACGACGAAGCACGGCAATTGAACAACAACTACATCGGGACGGAACACCTGCTGCTTGGTTTGATTCGCGAGGGCGAAGGGCTGGCAGCCCGCGTCCTGCATAAACTCGGTGTTGACCTGGAACGCGCCCGTCGCGAAGTCATGAATATTCAAGAACACGAATCGCATAGCACCGCGCCCACCCGTTCCCAGCGTTCCCGCACGCCCACGCTCGATGAGTTCGGACGCGACCTCACCGAGATGGCACGGCAGGGCAAACTGGACCCCGTGGTGGGACGCCATCAGGAAGTGGAGCGCGTGATGCAGATTCTGGCGCGACGCACCAAGAATAACCCGGTTCTGGTGGGTCCGCCCGGCGTCGGCAAGACCGCGATTGTGGAAGGTCTGGCGCAACGCATCGTGCAGGGCGATGTGCCCGAAACGCTCAAGAACAAGCGCATCGTCTCGCTCGATCTGGCAGGCTTGGTCGCCGGGACGAAGTACCGCGGCGAGTTCGAAGAGCGTATGAAGCGCGTGCTGGACGAGGTGCGCAAAGCGCAGGGCGATGTGGTGCTGTTCATCGATGAGTTGCACACGCTGATTGGCGCAGGCGCCGCCGAAGGGGCGATTGACGCTTCCAATATCATGAAGCCTGCCCTCGCGCGCGGCGAGCTGCAGTGCATCGGCGCCACCACGCAGGACGAGTATCGCAAGTATATCGAACGCGACGCCGCGCTGGAACGCCGATTCCAGCCCGTGCAGGTGCGCGAACCCTCCATCGAGGAAGCGATCGAAATCCTCAAGGGGCTGCGCGACCGCTATGAGGCGCACCACCGCGTGATTATCACCGATAGCGCGATTGAGGCTGCCGTGAAACTCTCCGCGCGCTACATCACCGACCGCTATCTGCCCGATAAGGCGATAGACCTTATCGACGAAGCGGCGTCCCGTGTGAAACTCCAGCAGACCCTGCCGCCGCTGGAACTGCGACGCGCCAAAGGCGAACTGGAGAACCTCCAGAAAGATATCGCCAGCGCACGCCAGCAGCGCAACATGGAGCGCGTGGAGGAGCTGGAGATGCGCAAAGCCCAGCTCGAAGAGCGCATCGACCAGCTGCAGGAAGAGTGGGAAGCCTCCCGCCAGGAGATGACCACTCTGGTCACCGAACACGATGTGGCGCATATCGTGCAGAGCTGGACGGGCATCCCTGTCGCCCGCCTGGTGGAGAGCGAAACCCAGAAACTGCTGCACATCGAAGAGGAGCTGCACCGTCGGGTGATTGGGCAGCACGAGGCGGTCTCGGCGGTCGCCCGCGCCCTGCGACGCGCCCGATCGGGTCTCAAAGACCCCAAGCGCCCGATGGGCACTTTCCTCTTTCTGGGTCCGACAGGCGTTGGCAAGACCGAGCTGGCGCGCGCCCTCGCCGCCTATATGTTCGACAACGAGAACAACCTCATCCGCATCGACATGAGCGAGTATATGGAGAAGTTCAATGTGTCGCGCCTGATTGGCGCGCCACCGGGCTATGTCGGCTATGAGGAAGGCGGCGTGCTGACCGAAGCCGTGCGACGCCAGCCCTACAGCGTCGTGCTGCTGGACGAGATCGAAAAAGCGCACCCCGATGTCTTCAACCTGCTCCTGCAGGTGATGGAAGACGGGCGCCTCACCGACTCGCAGGGGCATGTGGTGGACTTCCGCAACACGATTATCATCATGACCAGCAATGTGGGCGTGCGTTCGGTCGTGGAAGAGCCGGGCATGGGTTTCCGCAAGGAGCGTACCAGCCCTGAAGACCCGCGCGCCTACGAAGCGATGAAAAACCGCATGCTCGACGAACTCAAGAAGCTCTTCCGCCCGGAGTTCCTCAACCGCGTGGACGAGGTGATTGTGTTCCATCCGCTCACGCGCAACGAGATTCTGCAGATTGTGGACCTCATGGTCGGGCGGGTGGCAGAGCAGCTCAAGGCGCACCGGATGAACCTGGTGCTGGAGCCGCCTGTCAAGGAGCTGCTGGCGCAGAAGGGCTACGACCCGAACTACGGCGCACGCCCGCTGCGGCGAGTCGTCCAGCAACTGATTGAAGACCCGCTCTCCGAGCAGTTGCTGCTGGGGCGGTTTGAGGAAGGCGACACGATTATCGCCAAACTCAACGAGAATAACGAGATCGTGTTCGTGAAGGGCGAAAACCCGCCCTCTCAGGACACCGATCTCACCACCGCCGCGGCAAACTAACCACACCTGCTTTCAAGCCTTTTCAGCCCCTCCACTCCCCGGTGAGTGGAGGGGCTGAAAGGTAGCAGGAATCCCTCCCCTCCCCCCTAAATCCTCTCATGTGCGCACCTTCTGGCTGGGCATGGCGCTAATCGGGCTGATTAACCTCGCAGGGGTGCTGCGCTGGCACTATGATGAGGGCATCACCCACCCCAACAATTTTGAGAATCTGGACACCCGCACGATTGTCGCGCGTCTGGAGCAGCCCCACTCGGTGTGGCGGTGGTTCACGGGCGACTGGGTGCTGGGCAACGGTTTCTACCGCCCCCTGCCCAGTCTGCTCTATAAGCTGGACTACACGCTCTGGGGGCGCGATTTCCTTGCCTACAAGTGGACGAACGGGGTTCTGGCTCTGCTCTGTGGCTGGCTGGTGGTGGGGCTGGCGTGGCAGTTGAGCGGGCGCTTGAGGCTGGCGCTGGGCACAGGGGCGATTTTTTCTCTCTGGCAGACCGGTTTTCTGCCGGGCGTGCCTGAGTGGCTGAGCTGGGTGTGGCTTGCAGGAAGTGTCGCATGGGGCTGGTGCCTTGGCGACTGGCGTAAAGGGGTGGTGGTGGGCGCACTGGGGGCGACCGCCCTCTGGGAGCTGGGCTTCATCCCCAGCTTGCCCGATTTGCACATGGAGTCGTTCGCTTACCGCGCAGTGGGCTGGATTCCGGGGCGCACCGCCACGCTGATGACCTTTTTCGCCCTGATGAGCCTGATTGCGTTCTGTCGTTATGCGCTGACCCGCCATATTGGCTGGGCAATTCTGAGCCTGCTGGGGCTGCTCGGTGCGCTGGGGAGCCACGAAGGCGCCGTGATTCTGCCGTTGCTGATGGCGCTATGCGCCGTTGTCCTCAAGAGGCGGGGCGCTATGTTCCCTGCGTGGCTCCTTGCCGTGAGTTTTGCCATCTTGCTCGCCTATGTTGCGTTCTACCAGCACGCCATCCCCATCGACACGGAGTACCACCGCCAGCGGCTCAAACGGTTCAGCACGATGGGTCTCACATGGCTGAAGTGGTTGTTCCCTCCTGCTGTGCCGATGCGGGACCAGCTGTTGCTGCTGGTGGATGCGCCGCTGGCGGTTTTCTTACCTGGCTTCTGGGAGAGCGCTCTGCGCGTGGGGAGTTACGGGCTGGCGCTGGCATGGCTCCTGCGCCAAGAGCGCCTGATGGCGGTGGGCTGGCTTGGCTCGTTGATTGCCTACATGCCTCTTTCCCCCGTGCTTCCGCTGATGCACTATTACTATTTGCCCGCCGCCTTTCGCGCGTTTTTGATCGCCTGCCTTCTGTCAGGGCTGGTGCGTGTGGCGCATCGCTTCTCGCAGGCGCTTGTCGCGTGCCCGCCGGAGCCAGCCATAAAAGAGCGGCGGCACCAGCAACAGGTAGAGCCAGAATAACACCAGGCAGACCCAGCCAAACATTAGCGCATCGGTCCAAAAAGTGGTGCTGGCAAAGTCCTTCGAGAACACAATCCGTCCACTATGGAGACCTGCGAGGATAAGAAACAGCGCCACAAAACGCCACACAGGCGAGAGGCGATCTACCCAGAACTGCCATCGCAGGGCGGGCACCATGATTTTGGAGCGCATGCCTGCGGCGTGAATGAGCGTTTCGCGGGCACCCGGATGTTCAGGGTCTATGGCGAGCGCGTCCAGGCTGAGTTGCCATCCCGTGCGCCAGTCGCCCCGACGCACCGCGACCATCGCCAGAATCCAGAGCGCGTCGGGGTCTTCGGGGTCTTCGCTCAGGCAGTGGCGGGCGATTCGCTCTGCCTCGTCCAGTTGTCCTTGCGAGCCTCGCGCGAGCGCCAGCGCCAGCTGCGCCCCCCGATTGGTGGGTTCCAGGCTCAGCGCCTGATGCGCCAGGCGTACTGCTTCCTGCCAGTGGGCGCGTCGGCAAGCCAAATCTGCCAGGTGGGCAATCACCGAAGCGTTCTGGGGTTCCAGCGCCAGCGCTCGACGCAACGCCACCTCCGCGCGCTCCAGTCGCCCCTGATCTTTCAGCACAATCCCCAGCACATAGTGGGGATAGTACCAGTCTGGCTCATAGCGCACCGCCAGCATCGCTTCGTTCAGAGCTTGTCGGGGATTGTTGCCTCTCTGATAAGCCAGCGCCATCAGCGCATGGGCATAGCTGTTATCGGGTTCCTGCTGGAGCGCCAGACGCAGGTAGCGCAGCGCGACCTGCCAGCTGCCCTGCGCCACCATCTGCCTGCCCAGCTCAATCAGCTCATCTACCGAATGCCGTGAAGGGGGTTGCGACATTGTTTCATGCCTCCACCGAGAACACGGCTATCGCCGCCAGCAGCATAATCCCGAAGAAAAACGCCAGCAGAATGCCCAGCGGCGCCCACACCGGTTTCAGCTGCCCACCCATCTCCAGATGCGCCTGCACATGGGGTTCATTTTGCAGTTGCAAATAGTATCCCAGTCCGACTTCCAGCGCCAGCGACACAAAGCGCATCAGGTGTCGGCTCTCAGGCGCGAACATCACCACCACGAAAACGACAGGCGTTCCAATCAGCCATATCAGCAAGCAGATGAGGCTTTTTTGATAGAGGTCATTCTCCTCCAGCCGCCGCGCGTTGAGGAGGGAGAGCGCAATCCCCAGCGGACCGCCGAACACCGTAAAGTAAAAAATCGCTCGCGCGCTGTAAAGCGGCGGCAGGTAGTCCCTGAAATAGTAACCTGAGTCCCTCATGGCATCAGTCGCTCTTTTTTCAGCCATTCGGCAACGGGGTCGTACAAGCCTGTTTCGTTGGCGTAGGTGGCGTAGTTGCGTGCAGTGCGCGCCCAGTCCAGCGTGAGGGGGCTGAGGGTGCGCGCCAGTCGCAGTAGTTGTTCGGCGCGGATGGGTTCCTGACGCCCCGTGCGCAGGGCGTTCGCGATGGCTTCTTCAGCGGCGCGCTCGCACAGCGCCTCGATATCCGCACCCGTGAAGTAACGAAGCGCCTGCGCCACCTTACGATAGTCAAAGCGCGGTTCCACAGGGCGCCCCCGCAGGTGAATTTTGAGAATCTCAATCCGCGCCTCCAGGTCAGGCGGCGGCACAAACAGCACGCGGTCAAAGCGGCGCGGGCGCAATAGCGCAGGGTCTACATGCCACGGGGCGTTCGTCGCTGCCAGTATCAGCAGGCGCTCGTTGGAACTGTGAAAGCCGTCCAGCTCCTCCAGCAGCTGGTTCACCAGCACACGGGAATAGTGCCCCGCGTCGGTGCGCTTCACCCCCAGCGCGTCCAGCTCGTCAATAAACAAGATGCAGGGCGCATAGTTGCGGGCGGTCTCAAACGCCTCGTGCAACAGCTGCTCACTGACCCCAATCCACGGCGAGAGAATCTCGTGGATGCCGATATAAAGCATGGGCATCTCGCACTCGGTCGCAATCGCGCGCGCCAGAAGCGTCTTCCCGCAACCGGGCGGACCATACAGTAGCACTCCACCCCCCACGCGCTTGCCATACGCCTGATAGAGGTCAGGGCGCTGAAGGGGATAGATAATCATCAGCCGAATCTGCTCTTTGAGGTCTTCCATACCCCCCACATCGGCAAACGAGACGCCCGTGGGGCGCACAGGGAAAAAGGGCGCACTGCCCGGTTCAGGGGGTTCGTAAGGGGTTTCCTCCTCATCTTCATCGGCTTCAAACGATTCGGTCTCGTCTGCGAGGGGCGAGTCGCGCAGAATTTCGGCTTCCAGATCGTCGGGGTAGACTTGCAGAAAAGCGCGGAGTTGCAGGTCGGCTTCTGCGGCACGCCCCAGATTACGAAGCATGCGAATTGCGCCCAGCCATGCCTCGCGATGGCGCGGCTGGAGCCTCAGGATGGCGACATAATGCTCCAGCGCTGGCTCAAACCGGGCGGCTTGCTCCAGCAGCTGCGCCAGATGCAACCGCAACGGGACATCCTCGGGCGAATTACGAACGGCTTCCTCCAGCGCCCGAATCACACTTTCTGACGCCATCAGGATTATAATTTGCTCATGGGGGAGAAAATCCTGCCTTTCTGCATGCCGGGAACTTTTTCGGGGCACGATGTGGTATAATAATACCGACACGGGGGCGTCAGGGTTCGACAGAACACGACTGGCGCTCAGTGGCGAGCCGAGGTGCGGAGGGCCTCGTAAAAAATCCGCAAACAAGAAGTGCGACTCCTAACTATGCTCTTGCTGCCTAATTGAAGGCAGCCGCCGCTCTCCTCGCGGTCGGTCCGAGGGGAGTTGAGCGTGGGCCAGACCGACTGGCTCCGAAGGCGGCGCCCAGCGCCGACGGAGGACACCCAACTGGGCTGGCGACGGGATGCCCTGTCCGTCGGGACACCCGCCGCGAGACCTAAAGACGGACTACGCTCGTAGAAGCTGGGTGTGCAGGTGTTCTGGAAGGGGGTTCAATTCCCCCCGCCTCCACCAAAACCCCCACACAGGCTCCCTAAAGGGTAGTTTTTTTCATGCCTCCTCGAAAGAGCGACGGCTAAAGCCGTTCCTACTAAACAAAGCCAGCCTTCGCTGGCTATTTTAGCCGACGCAGGTCGGCTTCGTCTTATAGGAACGGCTTCAGCCGTCAAGGCGAGGGCGTTCCCCACCATGTTGCGGGAGCGCATAAGCCGGCGTCCCTCTCAAAAAAAAACTACCCCTTTAAGCACACAGGCTCTTCCTCTCTGAAGGTATCATCTTTCACATGTGCACGCACGCGATTTATCGGGAGTTGTGGGGTAACTTAGGGCACGCAACAGCGCCTGTGTCGGCACAGCGCACGCCCACCCTCCGCCTGCCCCAGCGCGCACGGAATATGCTCGACCTCACCCACATCCAGACGCCAGAGTTCCCCACCTGGCCGGGCACGCCGAAGCTGGTGCGCGAGCCGCTCTACACGCACGAGGCGTCGGGCTTTTACGCCAATCGCTGGCAACTCTATGAGCATCACGCCACGCATATGGACGCCCCTGTCCACTTCATCAAGGGCAAGCCGACGCTGGATCAGCTCACACCCGCCCAGCTGGTGGGCTACGCGGTGGTGGTGGACATCCGCGAGCGGGCACAGAAGAACCCCGACGCCCAGCTCACCGCCGACGATCTGCGCCAGTGGGAACGCCGATACGGACGCATCCCGGACGGCGCGATTGTGTTCATGCTGAGCGGCTGGGGTGCCCGCGCCCGCGACGAGCAAGCCTACCGCAACGCCGACTCGCAGGGCGTGATGCACTTCCCTGGCTTCGCGCCCGACGCCGCCGAAATGCTTGTCAAAGAGCGCAACATTCTCGGCATCGGTGTCGACACGCTCAGCCTGGACTTCGGCGCGTCCACCACCTTCGCTGTGCATAAGATGGTGCTGGAGGCGGGCAAGTGGGGGCTGGAGAATGTGGCGAATCTTGAGAAGCTCCCGCCGTCGGGCGCGGTGGTGTTCGTCGGTGCGCTGCGGCTCCAGAACGCTTCGGGCGGTCCTGTGCGGCTGATTGCGCTATGGTGAACACGGCGCAGGCACGGAGGCTGGCGCATGTGCCCACGCCCGCGTGGATTGTGGCGCGCATGGTCGCCGCGCTGGCGCAGTGGATTGACCCCCAGCGCCCCCTGCGCGTGCTGGAACCCGCCTGCGCCGACGCGCCCTTTTTGCACGCCTTCCGACACCGCTACGGAACCCACCACCTGCTGGAAGGCGTGGAACTGTGCCCTGCCCATCGTGCCGAGTTCCCTATCCACGACGCCGACTATCTGCTCTGGGAACCCGAAGGGGGCGAGTACGATGTGATTCTGGGCAACCCGCCATACGGAATCGTGGGCGACGCGAGCCATTACCCCCTTTTCGCCCTCAAAGAGCGCAAGCCTCTCTATAAAAAGCGCCTGCGCACATGGCACGGCAAATATAACCTTTACGGCGCGTTTATCGAGCGCTCGGTGGAACTGCTAACGCAGGGGGGTGTGCTGGCGTTTATTGTGCCCGCCAGCTGGCTCGTGCTGGACGATTTTCGCAAACTGCGTACCTACCTCTTTGAGCGCGGCAGCCTCCGAATCGAGTATGTCGGCAGGGTGTTCCCGCGCCGCAATGTGAGCGCGGTCATCCTCTACTTTCAGAGGGGACAAAAAGGCGTGTGGCTGACCGATGGCAGAACCGAAACGCACTACCCTGAACCGCTCCCTGAGCAGATGATTCGTTTCGAGGACGAGACTATTCGGGCGTGGGAGCGGTCGGGCACGCCGCTGGGCGAGGCGTTCGCGATTCACTTCGCGGCGCGCAGTCCCGAATTCCGTCGCTCAGGCTTGACGCGCCCGTTTCCCCAGGCAGGCGATGTGCCCGTACTGACAGGGCGCAACCTGCACGCGGGGCGCATCGACTACGAAACCTGCCACTCTGGCTGGTGGATGCGCCACGAAGACGCGCCCCTGCTCCGCCCCTACTACGCAACGCCCCATCTGGTGGTCGCCCATACCAAAGGGAGTCGTCTCGTGTGCGCCTACGACGAACGCGCTTACCCCTGGCGCGAAGAGTTCCACCTGATTCCCCACTTCCAGCAGGACGCGCGGCGTGTGGAGGCGTACCTGAATCAGCCGATGGTTTCGCAACGCCTGCAAGCGATGTATCGCGACTTTGTGCCGCATCTTACTCGAACGATGCTGGCGAGGGTTCCCTTATGAAAGCCTATCGCTATCTGGAAAGCCTCATTTACACCATCGGCGCACGCCCTGCCACTTCGGAGGCAGAGGCGCGGGCGCGCGCCATGATAGAGCGACGCCTGCACGAGCGCGGAATCAAGACCATAACCCAGCCCTTTCGGAGCGTGCCCTCTTTCACGACGCCGTGGGTGGTGGTCTCGCTGGGGTTTGTGCTGGCAGGCGTGAGCGCCCTCGCGTCGCTCTGGGGGGTCGCGGCGGTGCTGAGCATAATCGCTTCGGCGCTCTACTGGGGGCTGGTCAGCGGCAAGTGGGATGTGATGCGCCTTTTCCCCCAGCGGGAGAGTGCGAACCTGATCGCGATTGTGCCCCCGCGCGAGACGGTGAGGCGGCGTGTGGTGGTGATGGCGCATATTGATAGCACTCGCGCCGCGCTTTTATGGGACCCCAAAACCGTGCGCTATTTCGGCTTGAGCTTTCAGTTGCAAACCCTTCTGCTGGGGTTGCTCACGCTCGGCACGCTGCTGGGGCTTGCGGGCTACGCGGCGGTGGGGCAGATTCTGGCTCTCCCTGGCACTCTGCTCTCGCTCTGGGGGCTGTTTGTGCTGGCGCATCGGGAGTGGCGCATGCCGTGGGTGCAGGGCGCCAACGACAACGGCTCGGGCGTGGCGGTGCTGGGGGCGCTGCTGGAACGCCTCGCCGCAGTGCCCCTTCAGCACACTGAGGTGTGGGGCGTGTTCACGGGTTGCGAGGAGGTGGGCACGCCCGCAGGCGCGTTCGCTTTCGAACGCGAATATGGCGCCCAGCTGCGCGACGCCGAGTTTCTGATTGTAGACCATGTGGGGCTGGGTGCGCCGCGCTACCTGCTCGCCGAAGGCATGCTCCCGCGCCAGCACGCGCACCCCGAAATGGTGCAACGATTCGCCCAGCTCGCCACCCGACACCCCGAATGGGAGCTGAAACCGAGCGCCGTGCCCCATGGCGCCTACACCGACGCGCTCCCGTTTCTGATCAAACGCTACCGCGCAATTGCCATGTGGTGCGAAACCCAGCCTGGCATCCCCCCAAACTGGCACTGGGTCAGCGATGTGATTGAAAATGTCTCGCCCGACGATTTAGAACGCGCCTCCCATGTGGTGGAGGCTTATTTGCGGGAATATGATTGACACTCAGAAACCTTCAGGTATAATTACCCGTCTAAACCAGATAGAGGAGGGTAGGAATGGCGGTGGGGAACTCTTTACTGCCTCATCTCGTATTTTCCCAGTAGAATGGAGGCGGTAATGACCCATACAGCCATTGCGCAAAGCATGGAACAGGAACTTCTGGATCGTGAGTTCGATGCGCTGGTAATGCGTTATTACCAGCAGGTCTATAACCTGGCATACCGCCTCACGGGCAACGCCGCAGATGCGGAAGACCTGACTCAGGAAGCCTTCCTGCGCGCCTACCGGTTCTTTGACCGCTACGACCCTACGATGCCCTTCATGAACTGGATTAGCCGCATCCTGACCAACCTCTATATCGACGAATACCGGCGTCGGAAGCGCCTTCCTACACTCTCCATCGAGGAGCGATTCGAAAATGAGGAAGGGGAAGAAGGCGAGCAGCTCGATATTCCCGACCCCGGTCCGTCTCCGCTCGATATTGCGGAATCGAACCAGTATAAGGAGGCTGTTCAGGAAGGGCTGATGTCGCTGGCGCCTGAATTCCGCACTGCGGTCGTGCTTGCCGATGTGATGGGGCACTCCTACGAGGAGATTGCCGAGATTATGAACACCTCCATTGGCACGGTGCGCTCCCGTATCCACCGGGGACGCAAGCAACTCCGCGACATCATCCAGAGGAAGTACCCAGAACTCTTTGAGCGAGGTGACTTGAAATGAATTGTCGCTATGTGCAGTCCCGACTGTCCGCGTATTTAGACATGGAACTCACAGGTCATGAACATCAGCTGATTCGCTCTCACATCGAGAACTGCATCGAATGCTCCACCGAGTTTGAACGCCTCAGACGCACGAAGCACCTCTTGCGCCAGTTGCCCGTTGTGCAACCTTCTCAAGGTCCCGAAGCGGTTTTAGTGCGTCTTCGGGCACAGCGCGCAACGGTTTCCCAGAATGCGGTCATAAGAGTGGGGTGGCGGTCTGTCAGATGGTGGCAGATGGCGGTGGGCGCTGCTGCCATAGGGGTTTTCCTATGGTGGAACAGTACCGTCGCCGAAACGCCGTCTGATGTAACCTTCGCCAGTTCCACGCCGAAACCCCTCCTCTTCCGAAGTTCGTCAGAGCCATCCCTGTTCCGAATGCGATCGCCATTACCTTCCGAAATGCTTAACCCTGTCCCCTTCAATCAGCCTGTATTCAGTACCCCAATATTGCCAACAAATTACTATCCTGCTCACAACAGCGTGCCCTCATTTGAGGGATTGTATCACACTTTTTATTTCCAGAGCCGATAAACAGGATTGGGAGGGATGACGCCTATGCGACGACATGGATGGATTCTGCTGGGGTTAGGTCTGGTGCTGGGTGCAACACTCACTTTGCTGATTGCGCGGCACGCCAATCCGCTTCAGGCGCAGGAGCGCACGACCGTCGCGCTCACACCGCAAGAGCGCACGACGCTGGCAAGCTTTGAGTCGGCGCTCACGCGTATTGCTGAAACCGTACAGCCCACCGTGGTACATATTCGCGTAGTCAAGCAGCTGGGACGCTCCTCCGATGGGGAAATCGAGGACCCCTTCGGCTTCTTTGAGCGGTTTCGGGAGCGCCTGCCCGAGAGCCAGCGCATCATAATCCCCCCGCCCCGAATTGAGGGAGAGGGTTCGGGTGTGATTATCCGCAGCGACGGCTACATCGTGACAAATGACCATGTGGTCAGCAACGCCAAAGAGGTGGAGGTGACCTTCCACGACGGCACGAAGGCGAAGGGCGAGGTTATTCGCGCCCCCAGCGTCGATATCGCGCTGGTGAAGGTGGATCGTAAGAATCTCCCTGCGGCGGTGCTGGGCGACTCGTCTACGGTCAAGCCGGGGCAGCTGGTCTTTGCGATTGGCAGTCCGTTTGGGCTGGAAAATACCTTCACGATGGGCATCGTGAGCGCTGTTGGGCGGCGCGAGCAGATTGCTGGCTCCGACCGCGTGCGCTTCTACCCTGACCTAATTCAGACCGACGCCGCGATTAATCAGGGCAACTCCGGCGGTCCGCTGGTCAACTCGCGCGGCGAGGTGATCGGTATCAACACCGCTATTGTGAGCGGTTTCGCGGGCGGGAATGTCGGAATTGGCTTTGCCATCCCCATCAACCGCGTGAAGGCAGTTGTCAAACGGCTGCTGGAGGAAGGCGCTTACAAGCGCGGTTATCTGGGCGTCGGCTTGCGCAACCTGACCCCCGAACTGCGCGAAGAGCTCAGGGTGCAGAACGGCGTGCTGGTGGAGGCGGTAGAAGCGGGCACGCCCGCCGACCACGCGGGAATCCAGCCGGGCGATGTGATTGTGGAGTTTGACGGCAAGCCGGTAGAGAACGAGGTGGCGCTGCGCGACGCGATTGCCGAAAAAGGTCCCAACGCGCGCGTCTCCATTAAAGTCGTGCGCGACGGGCGAACCCTGACCCTGAACGCCACGCTGGGCACACATCCCGAAGACGCAGAAACTGAGACGCCGAAAACCGCCCAGAAACCCCAACAGGACGCCCTGCAAAAGCTGGGCTTGCGTGTCAGCGAAATCCCCGCAGAGCTCCGTGAGCGCGTGGGTACCGAAGGCGTCTATGTGGAGAGCGTGGCGTCCGACAGCCCCGCCAGCGAAGTGCTTCAGCGCGGCGATGTGATCCTCAGCGTGAACCGCACCCCCGTGCGCACGCCCGAAGAACTGGAGCGCGCCCTGAGCCGAATCCCCTCCGGGCAGATGGCGCGACTGGCGGTCAAGCGCGTCGTCGAAGGGCGCGTTTTCCATCAACTGGTGATGTTCCGCATGCCTTAAAACAACTGCAGGGGAAGGCGCGCGCCTTCCCCTTTACCATAACCCCATGCCAGCGGTCAGCGTTCTTATCCCCAGTTATAATCACGCGCACTATCTCCCGCTCGCGCTGCAGAGCGTGTTTGAGCAAACTTACACCGATTACGAAATCGTGGTGGTGGACGACGGCAGCACCGACGGCTCGGTGGCGCTGCTGGAGTCGTATGGGGAGCGAATCCGCCTGTTCACCCAGCAGAACCGCGGCACCTACGCCACGCTCAACCGCCTGATTGCCGAATCACGGGGGCAGTATCTCGCCATCCTCAACTCAGACGACCTCTGGCTCCCCCAGAAACTCGAAAAACAGGTCGCCATGCTGGAGGCGAACCCGTGCATGGGGCTGGTTCACACCTACGGCTACTTCATCGACGATACGGGAAACCGATTGCTCCAGAACCCTCTGGGCTACCCCTGGCCCCGCACCACCTGCCTCAACCCGATAGAAGACCTCGTGCGCTACAATCGGATTGTGCCCTCCTCGGCGATGATTCGGCGCGAATGCTTTGAAAAACTGGGCGGCTTCCGTGAAGACCTCTACGGGCTGGGCGACTGGGAGATGTGGCTCCGAATTGCCCTTCACTACGAGATTGGCTTTATAGACGAGCCGCTGACCCTCTATCGCGTGCATGCGACCAACGCCTGCCATCGCCACGACAAAATGCGGATGGATGAAATCAAGGTGCGCTCCGAAGCGATTCATGCGCGCGAGGCGCTCTTCTGGCAGCGCGCGAACAGCCCCCGCGCCATGCGCCTCGCCCTCGCGCACTCTTACGCCTGCCTTGGCACAAACTACGCGCTGTTTGAAGACCGTCGCAACGCCCGACGCGCCTACCTCAAGTCGCTCCAGCTCTATCCCCTGCGCTTCAAAAGCCTGCTCCGACTGGCGCTCACCTTTTTGCCCATCAAAATGCCCCTTTAAGCAGCAGGATTCCGTCTCTATGGCAGGAATCTAACCCCTCCCCCCGAATCGGGAAACGGCTGGGGTAGTCTGAAACAGGGAGGTTTTTCGCATGCGATATCAACTCAAGGACATGCCGTTATCCACTGCGCTGCTGGTGCTGGTGACGCTCTTTGTGCTGGCGGGCAGTGTGCATCATGTGGCGTACACTTTCAGCACCCTGGAGGGCGGCAACCTCTACTGGGGCTATGTGCAGGCATTAGGAATCGATTTAGGGATTTTAGGCTTGGCTTACGGCATCCAGCTGCGTAAGCGTCAGGGGCGCTCCACCGCGCCGCTCTGGTCTGTGCTGATTCTGGTGACCTTTATCAGCGCATATGCTAACTATCTGTACGGGATTATGCATCAGCAGCCGCTGGAGACCGCGACCGCGTTTGACCACGCGGTGGTGTTCCTGCGCCCGTTTTTGCTTTCGGTAACCTTGCCGATTATCATGTTCGCGCTGATTGAGATTATCGGCGAGGACCGCAACTACGCCCTGCGCTTGCAGGAGCAGGTGAAAGCCAGCGAGCCTGAGGCATCGCCCGCGTCGGAGCCTGTTGCGCCCCAGCCTGCGGAACCCGCACCCGCGATGCCGATGGCAGTGGCGGCTGTGGAGCGCACCAACGGACACGCGAACCATCGGGAAGCCACGATGGAGCAGCTCCTGCGCTTGATTTATGAGAACCCCAGCATGAGCCGCACCAAGTTAGCCGAGCATCTGGGCTGCTCACGCCAGACGCTCGCCCACTACCTGCAGGAGCTGGAGAGCCGCGGCTACATTCGGCGCACCGCCACCGGCTACGAAACCGTCGTTACACCCCTGCCCCGCAACGGCGCACGACGACACGAAACTGGTATTCCTACCAGTTTTCTCTCGCCGCGCGAATAGCTCTTGACATAACCGCCTGCAGGCAGGTATAATCGAAGCGAAACCTGCCAAAGGAGGTACCTTTACGATGACGGAGCATAAACTGACCGAGCGTGAGCGGAGCGTTCTTCATGCGTTCGCCCAGGGTCTCGAGGCTGATGCGGTCGCCGAAAACTTGGGCATCACCACCGAGCAAGTAGAACAAATCTCCCGGAACATTCTGCACAAGCTCTTCGCAGGCGCTGTCCACAACATCGTGAACTCCCCTGAAAACGCCACCGTGCGCGAAGAGGAACTCGTGAGCGCATAAATCAGCAAATTACGCAACTTCCTGAAAGCCCTCTGTCGCCAGACAGGGGGCTTTTCTCATTGATGCCACCACACCTGCACTTCGGGGAACACCTCTGCCAGAGAAGGCTCCACAAAAAGCGCCGTACTCAGCGCGTCGCACAGCACGGGGTCAGGGTGGCACACCGAGACAGCCCCCTGTGTGGGGGCAGGATAGCCTGTGCGGGGGTCTATAATGTGAGCATAGCGCACGCTGTCTACCTCAAAAAACTGCTCGCTGCCCCCAGAGGTGGCAAACGCCTGATTGCAGAGCGTGAGCGTCGTCTCCGGGCTAATCCGCACCTGCCAGCCGTCGCTTTCGGGGGGTATGCCGAGCGCATACAGCGTGCTATCCCCTGCCGAAAGGAGCGCCGACTCGACCCCCATCTCGTGCAACACCCGCACCCCCTGCGCCACTGCCCAGCCCTTGCCAATCGCGCCAAAGCTTAACTCCACGCCCTCCGTTGCGTAATACACCCAGCGCCCCTCTGGCTCCAGCAGCACAAGGTCCATCCCCACACGCGCCAGTGCCTCTTCAATCGCTTCGGGTGGCGGCACGCGATAGTGTTTGTCTATAAATCCCCACAGGCGGAGCAGGGGTGTAACGGTGGGGTCAAACGCGCCGCGCGTGCGCTCCCAGAGCGTCTTACAGGTCTGCAACAGCTGAAACAGTTCAGGCTCCACCCGCACGGGGGCGCGGTGGGCGTGCGCGTTCAGGTAGCACACCTCGCTGTCGGGCTGATAGAGGCTCAGCTGGCGCTCCAGCCGATTGATTTCCTCCCGCACCTGCTCGGCGACGCCGCAGGCGTCCTCATATGCCATCGCGCCCACATAGAGCGCGTACTCGGTGCCCATCGCCGCCCAGCGGAAGGTGTGAATCATGCTTCCAGCACCGCCCTCAGCGCAGGCTCCAGTTCCGGGTAGCGAAACGCATAGCCCGCCTCCAGCAGGCGTTTGGGCAGCACGCGCGAACCCTGCAACAGCGAGTCTGCCATCTCGCCCAGCATCAGGCGCAGCGCGAACGCCGGCGCCCGCACAAAGGAGGGGCGCAACAGCACGCGCCCCAGCGTTCGGGCGAACTCCGCCATCGTCACGGGGTTCGGCGCGGTGAAATTGAATGCGCCCGACAAATCGTTGCGTTCTATCAGAAACTGCGCCGCGCCCACCACATCGTCGATATGCACCCACGAGAGCCACTGCTTGCCAGAGCCAATCGGTCCGCCAACGCCCAGTTTGAACGGCAGCAGCATCCGCTCCAGCGCGCCGCCCCCCGCCCCCAGCACAACGCCGATTCGCATATAGCACAGGCGCACGCCCAGCGCCTCAACAGGGCGCGCCGCCGCCTCCCACGCCACGCCCAGCTCCGCCAGAAAGCCCCTGCCAGGTGGCGAACTCTCATCGGCAACGGTGTCGGGATTCTGGTCATAAATCCCAATCGCGGACGCCTGAAGCCACACCGCAGGGCGCGCTGATAGCCCCTGCAACGCCTCCACGAGCAGGCGCGTCGTCTCCACCCGGCTGGAGACCAGCCGCCGCTTCACCTCAGGTGTCCAGCGCTGGGCGATCGATTCGCCTGTTAGGTTGACCACCACATCGGCTGTGCCCAGCGTTTGCACCCAGTCGCCCAGCGTGCGCCCGTCCCAGTAGACAGGCTGAACCGTTTCGAGCAGTTTTCGCCGAGCCTCTTCAGGGTTGCGCGTCAGCGTCAGCACCGTGTGGCTCTGCACCCACGCCCGCGCCATCGCCGAACCGATAAACCCTGTACCGCCCACCAGCACAATCCGCATATCCCGATTGTACCTGAACCTGACACCCCCAAAAACCCCACAGAATTGGGGTATAATAGGAATACCCAGAAAGGAGGTCATTCGACGATGAAACGCAGATGGGCTTTTTGTGTGAGTGCGGCGCTCGCCGCTGTGTGGAGCGCTGGCTGGTCGCAGATTTCGTTTGTGCATGTGGCAACAGTAGACCTCTCCCCGTATTTCCCCAACGGCGGACAACAGGGCAATTCGGTCTCTGATGTCGCCTTCGATGGGACGAACCTGTATCTTGCAGGTTTTTCCACCGTGTTTGATCCCGCCACGCAACCTGTGGGAGTCGTGAGGGTGGAGAACGCACTCTCGCCGAACCGTGCTTTCACCCCCCTTATTTCGCTGATGCAGGCGTCCCAGAGCCGCGTGAGCTATGTCGTCTACAGAGACGGCTACCTCTATCTCGGCACCGGGCTGGGAGACGGAAGCAATTCAGCAAGCAACACGGGCATCCGCCAGTATGACGCCGCCACAGGCACGCAGATTACCACATGGAACAGCGGGGGGTCCACTCCTGGCGTGGTGCTACCCAGCGATTTGAGCAACTCCTCGCGTGCCGAGTGTATCGAGCTGGACCCCGGCTATCAGGGGAGCAACCCCTCGCTGGCGGTGCTGGCACGCGGGCGTGGGTTCATCTTCCGCCGCAATCTGGTGGATGGCTCCGCGCTGGCAAACATCTTGAGTCCGCCTTCGCGCGATTGTCAGGGCGGCGCGACCACCACAGGCATGCGCGACATCACCTTCTCGCCCGAAGGCGACGCCTACCTGCGCGTGGACAACAGCGTCTTCTACGCCCAGCGCACTGCGGATAACACGGTGGATAGCAATCGCGCATGCCGCATCCTGGACTTTGAGTCGGACAACGCTTTCCAGGTGCTGATTAACATTCACTACCTGCGTGTGGGTGGGTCAAACTACTTGATTCTCAACCGCCGCACCGGTGCCGACCCCCGAATCAACAAGGTGCTGATATACACGGGCGGTGGCGCCAGCTGGACTCCCTATGCCGAGCTGAACGGCGACGAGCCCATCGGGAGCGACACGCCCGCACCTTTCGGCACAGACATCTTCAACTTCACCACAGGCTACGGTCCCGACCCCTCAAAGGGCGATGTGAACCTTGATGGTCTCGTGGACGACGCCGACTTGCTGGGAGTGCTGTTCGCCTTTGGGGGTAGCGGCGGCACCGAAGATGTGAACGGCGACGGCGTGGTGGACGACGCAGACCTGCTTACTGTGCTATTCAACTTCGGTTCCAACCCGCAGGCGCTCTACCTCTTCGTCGTCTCTTCGCAGCTTACACAGTCGGGCACGAACGACCGACTGGACATCTATCGCGTGGAACCGTCCAGCGATTAATCCTCCTTGCTCAACCCCCGCCATGCACGGCGGGGGTTTTGTATCTCTCGTAGCCCCCTCTTCGAGACAGCCTTGGGCAGGATGCCCGGGCTACTGAAAGAGAGTGCAGGATTCCTGACTCGTCGGTCGAAAAGGGGGGGCTATGCGAAGAGGCATTCGTCTTGGGACGCTCTGGCTCGCTGTGAGCCTGCTGTTTTGCACGAGTTTCGCACAGACCACGACCCTCTCCGTCGCCGGCGACACGGTTACGATATTTCGCGACTCGTATGGCGTGCCCCATGTGCAGGCGAACACGCTGTATGGGCTGTTTTATGGCAACGGCTACGCAATCGCGCAGGATCGGCTCTGGCAGATGGAGCTCTATCGGCGTCAGGCGCGGGGCGAGATGGCAGAAGTGGTGGGCGCCTCCGCCGTGGAACAGGACAAAACCGCCCGTATCGAGGGCTACACCGAAGAGGAGCTGCAATCGTTTATCGCACGGCTTCCTGAAGACCTGCGCACAACCTTGCAGGCGTTTTCCGACGGGGTGAACGCATGGATTGAGGAAGCGAAACGCACGAACCAGCTCCCCGCCCAGTACGCCCAGAACGGCATCGAGGTGCGCCCGTGGAAGCCCACCGACAGCGCCGCGATTGGCGTGATGATGTCGCGCCGATTCGGCAGCGTGGTGGCAGGCGGCGACCTGCGCAACTATGCCCTCTACCAGCTCCTCAAGGCACGCAATAAAGACCTCGCCCCCGTGTGGGCAAACGATCTGCTCTGGGTGCAGGACCCCACCTCGCCCACCACCGTGCCGTTTGAAGACGACCCACGCAAACCCCACAAAGTGAACCCCCGCGACACGCTGGAGCGCCTCCGCAAACACACTCAGACTCTGCCGGATGTGGGACTGGAAGTGCTGCTGCCCGCGCTCCGTATCGCCTCCAACGAAGCCCAGATTGAACTCGCGCGGGAGCTGGGGCTTTTCACCTATTTCGGGAGCTACGCGATTTTGATCCATCCCAAAAAGTCCGCCAGTGGGAACGCGATTCTGGTGGGCGCGCCGCAGATGGGGTTCTCCCTCCCCCATATTGCCGCCGAGATTCAGCTCGTCGGCGCAGGCTACAATGTGATGGGCATGACCTTCCCCGGCGTGCCCGGCGTGCTGATTGGCATGACCCCCTATGCCGCCTGGACTTTCACTTCGGGGCTGGGCGACCTGATTGATTTCTTTATTGAGAAGTTGAACCCCGACAACCCGGAGCAATACTGGTACAAAGGCGAGTGGCGCACTTTCGAGAAGCGCACCGAGACCATCAAGGTCAAAGGCGCGAACCCCATCACCCTCACGGTCTACCGGAGCGTTCATGGACCGATTGTGGGCATCGACAACAAGAACCGCGTCGCGCTCGCCAAAGCGATGAGCTTCTGGGGGCGCGAACTGGACACGATGCACACGCTTAACGGCTTCTATCGCGCCCGCACGATTCAGGATTTCGAGCGTGCGGCGGCGCACATGCCGACCTCGTTCAACCTGCACGCCGCAACGCGCACAGGCGACATCGGTTGGTGGTATGGCGGGCGTGTGCCCATCCGCGCCGACGGCATCGACAGCCGACTGCCTGTGTGGGGCACCGGCGAGTACGACTGGAAAGGCATTCTGCCGTTCGAGCAGATGCCGAAGGTCATCAACCCCAGGCGCGGGTTTATCGTAAACTGGAACAACAAGCCCGCAGGCTGGTGGGAGAACTCCGATACCCCTGCATGGGGCGCCATCTTCCGCGTCTACCGGCTGATTGACTTAGCCAGCGCAAAGCCCAAACTCACTCTGGACGATGTAAAGCGCATGGTGCGCGATATTGCCGAATACGACGAAGACGCCGGCAAACTCCTTCCCGTAATGCTGAACATCGTGCGCCGTAACGAGAAAAACCTGACCCCCGAAATGAAGCAAGCGCTGGAGGTGCTTGCCGCGTGGGACTGTTATGAGGTGGAAGGCAGTGCGGGCAAAGCAATCTGGGATGCGTGGCTGAACGCGGTGCGCAATCGCGTGTTCGCCGATGACCTCGGCAACTTTTTCAGCCCTGACCTGTTCCGCCTCGCCATTCAGCCCAGCTATATCTACTATGCGCTGCTGGGTTCCAGGGCGCCTGTGCCGCGCCAGTTTGACTACTTCAACGGCAAGCGTCCTGAAGAGGTGCTGACGATTGCGCTGGCGGACGCACTGACTCAGCTGAAACGCACTTACGGCGAGGGTATCAGTCAGTGGCGCTACAAGGCGCCGCGCATGAGCTGGGGCGAGCGCCTCGCGGGCGTGCCCTACACCGACCGCGGCTCCTACATTCAGGTGATTGAGCTGGGCGACCCTGTGGTGGGCGAAAATGTGCTACCGCCCGGACAGAGCGAGAACCCCAGCTCGCCACACTTCAGCGACCAGCGCGACCTCGCCAGCTGGTGGATGTTCAAGCCGATGCTGTGGGACACCGCCAGGTGGGAGCGTAAGTAGTCTCTGCAGGGCGTGGGGCTTTCTCCCTGCGCCCTCAAATTCGGCGATTGCGGGCGGCGGCGCTCAGAGGTGCGTCAATAATCGCGTAAACCCACACCAGAAAGAGCAACAGCGCCAGCATGACCTGAAAACTGCTGATGCCACCCCGCACCCGCGTCGGGTTCACCAGATATGCCAGCAGGTTATACACGAAGTCGCTTCCCCCCGGCGTGAGCATAAATACCACCCAGCCCAGCACCCAGAGCGCAATCAGCACGCCCCCCTTGACCCACTGACCGTTATAAAGTTGCCCCACGCCCGGCATCAGCATCGAGAGCAGGAACGCCAGCCCGGGATTGCGCGGCAGCAGGGTGGCGTCGGCAGAGTCTTTACCCTCCAGAGCGCGCTCCCACATCTGATACTGTTCCTGCTGGCGCGAGAGCATCAGCACCGCTTCGGCGAATTTGCGCTCGATATGGGGGTTTTCAGGAGCGAGTTCGTGCGCTTTCTGGTAGGCTTCGTGGGCGCCCTTCCAGTCGCCCACTTCACGCCGGTAATCGCCGAGCAGTTCCCACACATCGGGCGCGTCGGGCATCAGCTCCAGCGCTTGCTGGAGCGTGGCGCGTGCCTGCTCGCTCTGCCCGCGCATCTTCTCGATGTGCGCTTGCCGCAGCAGGCGCTCGACCTCATCGCGTTTCGGGTCCAGTTCGCTGTGTGGTGCCATCGCTTCTCTGCTCCCGCAAACTCTCAATCAGCGGCGCGTTCTCCCAGAAGGTCTCCAGCCCGTAATGCTGCCGCTGCTCCTCGCGCATAATGTGAACCACCACATCGCCATAGTCCAGCAACACCCAGGTGGCTTCGCGGTAGCCCTCTACGCGCAACACACGCTCTTTCTGTTCCTCAAGCGCTTCCTGAACCCTGTCGGCTATTGAGCGAACATGCACATCCGAGTTGCCCGTGCAGACGATAAAGTAGTCGGCAATCAGGGTTTTCCCGCGCAGGTCCAGCACATGGATGCGTTCCGCTTTGGCATCCTCCAGCGCTTCCACAATCATTTGACGCTTCTGTTCCGCTGTCATATCACCTCGGCTCCGTGTAGAGATGGTTCTCACGAATATATTCTATCACATCGTCAGGGGTTAAGTAGCGAATAGAGTGCCCTGCCCGCACTTTCTGGCGGATGGCGCTGGCGCTAATCGCCAGCGGCGTCATGGGCACCAGTAAAGTCCGCTGGCGCACCCAATCGGGCAACGCCTGCCAGACGGACTTCTCATCGTAGGGCGGTCGCACGCCTGCAAGCAGGGTGACTTTTTGCGCCAGACGCTCTGCCTGATACCACTGGGGAAAGCCCTGCAACGAGTCGGCGCCCAGAATCAGAAACAGCTCAGCATCAGAATACTCCCCTTGAAGCGCCTCTACGGTCTCAATTGTGTAGGAGATGCCGCCGCGCTGGATTTCCATCTCCGATACAGCGAAGGCAGAGTTGGAGGCGATTGCAAGCCGCACCATCGCCAGTCGGTGTTCTGCCTCCGTGAGTGGCTCTTCCAGGCGGAAGGGTGAGCGCGCGGCAGGGACAAACAGCACCCGATCCAGCTGAGCGAACTCACGCGCCTCCTCTGCGAGGCGCAGATGCCCGTAGTGGATTGGGTCAAAGGTTCCGCCAAACAGACCGATGCGTTTCATAGGTTTATTCAGGCAGCGGTTTGCCTCGCGTTTCGGGCGCGAACATCAACACCACAAACCCCAGCAGAAACACCGACGCCACAATCGTCGCCGCCCACTGGATGCTGAACATCGCGCTCAGCACGCCGAAGGTGTAGGGGGCAGCGGCGGCGATATACCGCGCCACATTGTAGCAAAAGCCCACGCCCGTCGCCCGCAGGCGCGTGGGAAACAGTTCAGGGAAGTACACGGCATAGCCCGCAAACAGCGCCGTTGTGAAAAAGCCCAGCAGCGGAAACAGCACCAGCGCCCGCTCATACGAAGTGGTCAGGAAAAAGGTGGCGGGCACAATCACGAGACACGCCAGAAAGGTCAGCGCGAAGGTCGGGCGCCGTCCAATCCGCTGCGCCAGATATGCCCATGTCAGCATCCCGAAAAATGCACCCACCTGCTGTGCCATAATCGCATAAGACTTGCGCTCATCCACCAGTGGTTTCAGCGCGGGATCGTTGGTGGGGTTGATGGCTTGGGTGAGCAGATCAGGCGACCATGTGCCGATGCCCCAGAAGCCGACCACGCCCACGGCTGCCAGCCCAACGCCCACCAGCGTGTGCCGTCGCCAGCGGGGGTCTCTGAAAAGGTCGCCGAACGCGCCCAGTTTCTCGCCGAGCGCTTTTGCCTGCTCCCAGCGCGCTGGCTCTTTAACGAACAGGCGAATCACAAAGACCAGGATCGCGGGGAAGAAACCGATACCGAACACCCAGCGCCAGCCCAGTTCGGGCGCCACGAAGCGATAGACAACCGCTGCCATCAGGTTGCCAATTGCCGAGCTGGCTTGCATCAGCCCCAGCGCGGTGGGGCGTGCGTGCGCAGGGAAAGTTTCCGCTACGAGCGCCGCCCCCGCGGCGAACTCGCCCCCGACGCCCAGCCCCACCAGAAAACGCAAAATCGCAAACTGCTCCCATGTCTGGGCGAATGCGCTCAAACCCGTGAAACCTGCGTACATGAGAATTGTGAGCGCCATCGTGCGGGTGCGCCCCAGTCGGTCGCCAATAATCCCGAACAGAAAGCCCCCTGTCGCCCAGCCGATGATGAAGATGGACTGCACAATGCCTGAGTAATACGCCACCTGCGCGTCGGTGGCTTCCGGACCCAGCAGGTCGGCAATTGCGGGGCGGCGCGCCAGCACATAGAGCCACTGATCCATCGTATCGAACAGCCAGCCGAGCGAGGCGACCACCAGCACCAGCCAGTGATAGCCCGTCAGCCCTTCGTACCAGCGCGTCGGTGCGCCCCCCGATTTGACCATATGCTTAGAGCAAGCCCGCGCTCTTCAGAAAGTCGCGCAGCTGGGGATATTTCTCGATTTCGGAGCGGATGCTATTGATTTGGGGTGCCACCATCGACTGCACCATCGGGTTGCCTGCCAGCTGGCGAATACGGCGGATCATCTGCTGGCGCACTGCGTTCGGCACGAACTCGTTGAACGAGCCTGCCAGAGTCGGCTCCACAGCCACTTTCCATTGCCCCTCCACCTTGCGTAGCACATAGGTCGGGTTCATCGTGACCTCGCCACTGGGCGCCGCGACTTTGAGCGTCACCTGCGCCCGTGCCGTCTCCCCCTCTACCGAGAGGCTCTTCACCTCATACGACTGAGTTTGCCCGAACTCCGCACTCTTGTAGCCCGGGAAAATCAGCGTAATCGGATCCATCCCGCCGCCGCCCATTGCCATCGATGCCATTCCAATAAAGCCGAGAATGGGTCCCGTCGCATCGGCGTAGCGGTCCACTCGCTCGGTATCGCCTGCTTTGGCGGCGTCCAGAAACTGGTTCAGCGCGTACTGGGGCGACTTCATGTAGATGAAGAAGTACCATCCGCCAACCCCAATCGCGGCGAGCAACACCAGCACCACCAGAATGCCCAGCACTCGCGCTTGCTCTCTTCGTCGCATGCCGTTCACCTCAGTAAATCCGCCTTTCGCCACAGGGGTTCGCTTTCCTGCCAGCTATGTTGTATAATTAAGCCTGCGGAGGTATACTCTATGCGCAGACGCGGCTTTACACTGATTGAGCTTCTGGTCGTGATTGCGATTATCGCTATTTTGGCGGCGATTCTGTTCCCGGTGTTTGCTCAGGCACGCAACAAGGCACGGCAGACAGCCTGTGTGAGCAACATCCGCCAGTGCTGGCTCAGCATCACCATGTACCGCACGGACTACGACAACTTCTACCCGTATGGAATTGATATAGATCCCTCGCGCCCGATCACCGATTGCTCTCGCTGGAACATCAACCAGGCGCTTTTCACATGGGAGGGTCCGTACAACCTCAGCAGTCAGGGGATTGGGTGCGTGATGGTGGGTTCGGCGTTCCCGAACGAGCTGCCCACGCCGAACGGTCCGCGCCCCGTGTTGAGTCCGTATCTCAAAGACAACAATGTGATTTACTGCCCGAATGTGCCAGAATGCTGGAAGCGGGGCACATGCCCGAACCCATATGGCGCTAACGGCTCGTTTTTTGATCCTGCTCGCACGCGCGGGCGCTCCAGCTACTACTATCCGCACCGCGATCGGGGCGCGTTTCTTTACACGGGGTCTTCGCCGCAGGAAGCCACTCAGCTGGCGAACGAGAACCTCATCTGGGGTCGCTCCGACGATGCGCTGGACGACCGCGTGCGCATCTTGCTGGATAACTACCTGATTGAGCAGCGCCATACGGATAGCAGGGGCGTCCACACGATGGTGGCGGTCTTCCCCAGCGGCTCCACGCGCGTGTGGAAGTGGTACTATCCGGAGTAGGCGGTTCTGCTAAGCGCGAATGCAAAGCATGGGCAGGGGGTTTCCCTGCTCATGCTTTTTAAACACGCTGCGCCTCCGACTGCCACTGGCTCTGGGGCACCTGATAGCGCACAATCTCTTGAATCTGTTCGGGCTGGAGGCGGCGAGCAGGGTTCTGAATCAGATGGAGCTGGGGTTGCTCGCTTGCGTGCGTGATGATATAGAGCCAGTATTCGTCGCCCAGGCGTTGCGCCATAATCCATTCGTTAGGCGTCAGCACAATGTCGCCCGTGTGAGCGCGCGCTTTGACCTCGATATAGCGCACCGCGCCGTCGGGCGATTCCGAGCGAATGTCGTAGCCAAGATTCTGTGTCGAGACATCGGCGGGATTGCGCCCTTGCCGGCGTTCATACTCCATCGCTATCTGCATGCCGATTGCCTCAATCTCGGCGTCGGGTGCCATGCCTGCCTGCGGTTTGGGGAGAACCCGCGCCACGCCCAGCAGTTCGGGCGATTGCATCAAGAGGCTCTGCTCGCGCGCAATCTCCTGTTCCAGCGCCGCGAGCCGTTGCTCCGCCTCCTCTTTGCGACGCTGGGTGTTGGCAATCTCCGCTTCGGGAATGTCCTCACGCATGGAATATTCGAGCAGTTTATCGCTCAGTTCGCCGATTCGGCGATTCAACGAAGCGACGCCGTATTTGCGTTTTATCTCAGCCAGCTGGGTTCGGGTTCGGCGGAGCTCGTCACGGAGCGGCTCCAGGAGCTCCCGTATCAAAAACACCTCTACAGAAGCCGTATCGGGTTCTGGCGCCGTTGCGGGAGGGTTCTGTGCAGGCACAAGGTCCCACAGGATTGCAGGGGGCACGAGGCGCAGTGTGCTATCCTGCGCCACATACACGGTGGTAATCCGCTGGGCGGCGGTGCGATTATTACCGTCGCGCAGCTCAATACTGTAGAAGTAGAGCCAGCCGTCCAGTTTGCCGTCGGGGTCATAGAAGACGGCGCCGCACTGGCGGCTTTCGCGGCTCATCTCGCGCAGTTGCTCGCCGATCGCCTCCAGCAGGGGGTGTCCGGGTGCAATAAACTCCGCGCCAGTGGCGCGCGCTTGCTCCTTTCGGAAAGCCAGTTTCTGATAGCTGCGTTGCACCTCACCGTAGACGCGCTTGAACGCTTCCGAGCGGTGGCGTAGCTCAAACGGCACATTGGGCACGCTCCATAGCCCCTCGCTTTGACGCCGCGCTGCAATGCCCATGCGATGGCACGCTCGTTCGAAAAACCGTTCCACATATTCGGGCACGAGTCGGTTCTCGCGGGCGCGACGCTCCTCACCTATAATCGCCTGCATGTCGATATGGCGCGTGGCTAACGCCTCCTGTGTGGCTTCCCGCACTTTCTCGATCAGCTCTTTGTCGGGTAGGGCGCGAATCGATTCCACAATCTCCTGCCAGTTGCGCCGATTGGTTACGGCATCGATAATCAGCTCGCGCAGGTCGCGCTCCAGCAAGTTGCCAATCACATCGAACACGCGGTCGGTGCCCATCTGTTCGCGGATGCGTTCCAGTTTCTCCAGCAGGGTTGCCAGCACTTCCCCTTCGCGGGTGTCGTAAGCCACGAGGTTGTAAATATGCACTTCGCGTGTTTGCCCGTAGCGATGGATGCGCCCCATCCGCTGCTCCAGACGGTTCGGGTTCCACGGGATGTCGTAGTTAACCATCAGCGAGCAAAACTGCAGGTTAATGCCTTCCCCGCCCGCCTCGGTGGAGACCATGACCTGCGTCTCGTGGCGAAACTTGTGTTCTGCCTGAATACGCGCGTCGAGGTTCATGCCGCCGTGCAGCTCGGTGACGCTATAGCCCCAGCTGCGCAGTTTCCGCACCAGATAGTCCAGCGTGTCGCGCGATTCGGTGAAAATCAGCAGTTTCTCGTCCCGACCGCGCAGTTGCAGTTCCTCCAGCACCTCACGCAGCTCTTTGAGTTTGGTCTCGATGTCCTGTTCCTCGGCTTTTTTGGCGAGTTGCACCAGGTGGCGAAGGGTGTTCACCTCCTGCTGAAGTTCTGCCTGGGTGGTGGCGTTGGTGAGCTTTTCGAGGAGGTCGTCTTCGATCTTGAATCGCTCTTGCTCCTCTAACTCTTCCAGCTCGTCTTCGTCGTAAGGTAGCTTGCCCTGTCCCTGTTCGGTGAAGCGGACTCCGAACTGGAGATATTCTTTAAGGCGCTTGAGTCGTCTTTCGAGGGACTGGCGTGCGGCGTAGATGCTGGAAGCGAAGCGGCGCTGGAGCATGAGCAGGGCGAACGCCACATTACGGTTCTCGCCCTGAAGCGCCCGCCCATACTCGCGCTCCACATATTCGGTGAGCGCGTTGTAAAGCTCCTTTTCGGCGTCGCTCAGCGTAAAGGTGCGCGTGAACACATGGCGCGGCGGGAACAGCGGGCGCCCCGAAAAGTCTTTCAAATCCTCTTTGAGCCGACGCAGGTAAAGGGGGTTATCACGATACTCTATCGATTGCTGGAGCGACTCCACCGTTCCGAAAAAGCCCGGGCGGAGCAGGTCTAAAAACAGCCGAAAGTTTTCGGGGTCGCCCCGGTGGGGCGTGGCAGTGAGAAACAGCATCCCGTGCGTGCGCGTCGAGAGCAGCTCGCCCAGCCGATAGCGGGCGGTCTTTTCGGTTTTGGAGCCGTACTGATACGCCGCCATCTTGTGCGCCTCGTCCACAATCACCAGATCCCAGTGCGCCTCCCGCAGGGTCGCTATCACCTCCTCCTGCTTGGCGTAGTCCATCGAGGTGATAATCTGGTTCTGCTCCAGCCACACGCTGCGCCCCCAATAGGAGTCCATCACATTCCGGTCTACCACGAGGAAATGTTCGCCGAACTTCTCGCGCATCTCGCGCTGCCACTGATATTTCAGGTGCCCTGGCACCACCAGCAGCACCCGTTGCACCACACCCCGGTATTTCAGCTCCTTCAGCAGTAGCCCCGCCATGATGGTCTTGCCCGCCCCAGGGTCATCTGCCAGCAGGAAGCGCACATCAGGCTGGCGCAGGATGTAGTGATAGACCGCCTCGATCTGATGGGGCAGCGGGTCTATCTGCGACACATTCACTGCCAGCAGGGGGTCGAACAGGTAGGCGTAGTGCAGGCGGTACGCCTCGATGCCCAGAAAAAACGCTTCAGGGTCGCCCCGAAAGTTGCGCATCAGTGGCGCTTGAACCCGCCACTGGGCAAGGTCAGCCTCTGGGAAAATGCCGTCGTAGGCTTGTTTCGTGTGAACACCCTGCGCATAGATTCGCCAGAACCCGTCCTCAAGCGGCTGCACCTGTACCACGCGCACTGGCTCGCTGAACTGGCTCGATTCGACGATGCTCCCGATGGGCACCGGCGGCTGGCTCGCGCCCTGCATACGGTTCACTCCTTCTCCTGAATCTCAACATCAGCCTGAATTTGATTGAGCGTTTCCGGGATATTGATGTCCGCCAGGGTTTTGGGGATTTCGCCCTGCACCTCCAGTTCAACCGTGAAGCGGAAGTTGAGTCCATGACTCATCAGGGGGGTCAGCACGCCGCGCATCAGCTCATAGGTCTTCGCGCTGGGCACGGACACCCGTAGTTTGTAGCGCCGATAGCTGGGCTGCGCGGCAGGCTTTGAGGGCGGCGGGAGCGGTTCGACTGGATGCGGCTCGCCGATTACTACGGGCTGGGCAGACACGCGCTCCGACGCCCTCTCTTCGGGGGCTGGTTCGGTAGCGGGGGCTACAGGCGGTTCTTTCAACAGCGTTGCGTCGTAGGTCAGCGCCTCGCGCGGCACGGGTTCTCTGTAGTAAGCACGCTCGCCCACGCGCACGGCGAACGCGCCCTCCTGTACCCCTCGCTGGATTGCCTGAAGCACCACCTGTTCGCTCTCCACCATCGGCAGGTGGGTGTAGCGGAAAAAGGCGTCGGTGATGTCCTGAACCGATACTTCGTTCGCGTCGGCGGGGATTGCTTTATCCAGTATCATGCGGGGCGAGATTTGCTTCAAGAGCAGGTCATCGTCTTCTATGAACTTCCGCACGCGCTGGCTGAGCGTTTCGCGCGTGCCTGCCGTGGGCGTGCCCAGCGAGCGCCAGTCCAGCCGACCATCCCGCAGCAGCGCCACATGGCGATAGGCGTTCAGCACCAGAAACAGCTCGCCTCCTTGAAGGTCCTGAATCCGACGGTTGACGATGGCTCGGTCTTCTTCGCTGAGGGTTTTCCACAGCGCGGTATCGGCTTTGATGCGTTCGTAGGCGAGGCGTTCGCGAACGCGGTTTTGTAAAGTCGCCAGATGTTGCTCGTCCGCAACGAGGAAGACAAGCGTGTTGCGAAAGGCGCGTGGCTTCTCGCCCACTTTGTCCCACATGGCGCTCAACACGCTCTCGGTGTTGGGCTGGGAGCGCGTGTCGCGAGGGAGTAGCACACCGAGTTTCAGCTCGCGCGTGTCGGGAATATCGTCGGAGCGTTCCGGGAAGAGCAGAATTTTGGAAATCGCGCTCCCCGCGTGCTTGCGAACCGCCTGCTGAACTGCCTCCCCGACCTGCTCGAGACTGACCTGCTCGTACTTTTCCTGCACAATCTTGTTCAGGTTCGGCTGCAGGCGAAACTCGTAGAGACCGTTCTCGTGGTGCAGGTACCAGAGCTTGCTGGTGAGGTGGTGAAGCGCGTCGCCCACCATCGCGGTCTGCAGAGCGGGGCGGAAGGCGCACAGGCGCAGCTCGGCTTCGGAGAGACCGCGTTTCTCGCCCGCGCTAAACCCGCCGAAGAAGATGGCGGTCGCCAGCCCGCGCGCCACCTGATGCGCCTCGTATTCCGTGCCCAGCTGCTTCTCCACCATCCGCGCCTGCGCCGAATCGCCCGTGATGTCGCGCTGAATCACGGAAGCAAACCTGTTGCCGATATGGCGCAACAGCTCCTGCTGAATCGCGCCGTTCGCCAGATTGATATGAACGGGCAAAATCAGCGGTTCGGCGACGCGGCGCCGATAGAGGTCGCTCAGCACCTCGCCCAGCAGTTTCAGCACGCCACGCGTGCGCTGAAAAGTGGAAAACGACGCCCACTTCTCATACAGCAGGTCAATCACCTCCGGGTGGAAGGGGTAGGCAAGGCGCATCCGCTCCCGATAGGAATCCGAACGCGCCTTCTCGGGCAACTGCTCCGCGTGCCTCTGATAGAGCTCGTAGAACACATCCACCGTGCGACGCACTTCCGTCGGGTCGGCAATCTCTTTGAACAGGCGCTGGCGAATCACATGGAAAAACTCATCCTGCTCTACAGGGGTGTAGATGGCTTGCACGCGCCCGAAAATCATCTCCAGCTGGCGTAGCATGCGCTCGCTCTCTTCGCCGTAGGGCGTGCTGCTGGGAAGCGTCACCACCAGCACACTGTTTGGGAGGGATTTCACGACTTCGGTCAGCTGCTGGCAGAAGACCATCACCTGGGCTGCGAAGTCGCAGGCGTTCACCGCATAGGCAGCCAGCTCATCCATCAGGATGAGCGTGGGGGCGTCTTCCAGCAGGGCGCGCAGGTTCTCTGCGCCAGGCGCTCGACGCTTACGGTCATGCTCCTCCAGCAGGGCGTAGCGCCCCAGCTGCTCGGCAAACTGCCCCCAGGGCGTTTTGCCCTGGAGCGCATCGGCTTCCGTCCCGACGAAGGTCAGAATGCGCACTTCGGGCAGGGTCTCTATCTGGGCGCGTGCCAGCGTGTGCTTGACAAGCGGCGCCTCGCGGTGCGCATTCCCATGCCGAAACAGATGATACAGGCTTATCAGCGCGTGCGTCTTCCCCCCGCCAAACGGAGTCTGCAACTGAATTACGGCGTCGCCATGCCCGGTGGTCAGGCGTCGCACCACCTGTGCCAGCAAATTTACCAGCCCCTCTGTGGGATAGGTCTGCTGGAAAAACTTTTCGGGGATTCGATACTCCAGCGCGCCCCGCTCCAGCAACACATCGCGCAGGTCGGCAGCGAACATCGAATCATCCAGCTCGCCATGAAGGATGTCCTCTCGCGGAATCGCGACCTCGTACCAGGCTTTCATGGGTTCACCCTCAGGGAAAGTTATACCACATTGTGTGCAAGAGATTCTCCCTCGCCTTCATCCAGCTGGAGCTTCAGCAGGGACACCAGCCGCTCATCGGACGCCAATCGCACCTGAAGCCAGCCCTCCTGGAAGGCCTGAACAAATGAAACGCTCCTCACACCTCCCATCGCCGACTGAAGCCCAGCACCCCCTGCATCAGGCGACGCTCCGCATCCCCCTCGGGCAACGCCTCCGCCACCGCCTGCGCCAGCAACCACAACAACCGATCCCGATGCCGCCCTTCCGACTCCATCCACTCCAGCAACCGCGCCGTCTGACCCGACTCCCACAACCACGCCACCAGGTGCAACGCCTCTATCTTGCTTCCCTGCGCCCGCGCCCGCAACGCATCCCAGAGTGCCTGCGAGGCTTCATTCAGCTTTTCTTCGCCCGACCCCATCAGCCCCATCGTCAACTGCTCGGGGTTCGTCCGACGGCGCCCCTGCGCTGGCGCAACTCCATCCCCCATTCCCCATCGGCGCTCCAGCGGCGCCAGCACCTTCACCCGCTTGCTCTCCCCGCTCTTGCCCTGCGCGGGCGCAATCAGGCGCCCCACGCCCCACACCTCCGTCAACTCCAGCCCCACGCTCGCCGCCAACTTGCGCGCCTCGTCAAACGGCACCTCCGCGTGCCCATACGACCACCGATACAACAGATAAAACTGCGACAGCGCGTCCAACTCCACCACCACCTCCCGCTCCCGCAAAATCCGCTCCAGCGCATAACGGCTCACCTGCTCCCGCACCAGCGTGAGCAACACCGACGCCCCCACCGCCTCCCCCGACGCCCGCTCCACACGCGCATACTGCCCGAACACCGCCAGCGCCGGACCAATCGCGCTGATGAACAGATCCGCCCCCCGAACCCCCGCGTCCCAGAACTGGTGCAGGCGCCGCTCTATCGCGTCCACAATCTGTGGCTTGAGGTCGCCCCAGAAGCCGACGCGCGCCCCCACCCGCTTGCGACACACCAGATAGATAGACGACGCCAGCGCGGCGTTGCCCTGAGCCAGCAGGCGCGCCTGCATTTCAGTGTGTATCGGCAGGGCGGCAGTGGGGTAGAGACCTGCCCGCAACAGCGCGTTCAGCACCGTTTCCCACGCTTCGGTGGTCTTGTGGGCGAACACGATGATCGCGATGCCGTCGGGTTTCAGCACACGGTGCATCTCGCGAAACGCCTGCTCCAGCATCGCCTCAAACTGCTGTTTGGCGGCTTCCCGACTGCCCGCGCGGTAGGCGTCGGCGACCATTTCCTGCGATTTGGGGGTGAGGGGTGTGGCGAACAGGTCGGGGTGCAGGTCGCTGATCGTGCGTTTGAGCCACACATAGAAGAAGTCAGAGAGGACGGCATAGTTCACATTATCGTAGTAGGGTGGGTCGGTGAGAACGGCGTCAAAGTGGTTATCGGGGTAGGGCAGGTCGGTGGCTGTGCCGTGAACGGCTTGCGGTAGGACTTCAGCGGGCGGGATGGCGCAGAGGTGGGCGACAATCTCAACGGAGTCTGTAAGCATACTTTGCCAACCGCTGGGATTACCCAAAGGATTCATTTCGTAGTAATCCCAAAGCATTGGCAGGGCTTGTCGGGTAAAGGTGAAGCCGATGGCTTCTGTTTGGGAAATCAAGCGACACAGCACTGAGTTGCGATCGCTCAAGCGACTCACTATCAGCGCCAGATAGGTCGCCACCGCTTTTGCAAACTCGGCGTCCGCGCCCTGCTCCATCATTAGCCGATACGCCTGCCGCACCCCCTCCGCAAACATTAGCAACGCCAAACGCTGACGCGCGTTAAATACATCTCCCCATCTACGCATGCCATACATCGGCAATCGGTCTACTTCATGACAGCGCAGAGGAACTTCCTCATCCGGCACAGGCTCTATTCCCCACTCCGCTCGCAAACGCGCCTCCCACTCCCCCAGCGCCCCCCGCGCCCGCTCAAACACCGCCCTATCCGCCGCCGTCGCCAAACGATACCTCTTGCCCGCACGATCCGAATAGTGCAACACCACCGCCACCAACCGCTCCCCCGCACGACCCGACTGAAACAACGCCCGAACCCGCTTGTCGTCCGTCGTCTCCCCACACACTGGACACCGCGCGTGCGCCCGCACCACCGTGCCCTGCTCCGGGTCAAACTCAATCGCCTCGCCATTCTGACCCACTATCTCAAACTCCACCCGCTTCGCCGCCCTGTCGGGCACCAGCCGCAACGCCACCTGCTTATTCTCTTTTTTCGCCAGCCAGAGATTCGCTGTGAGCGGTATCTCCGCCCCGCAAATCGGGTTCTGGCACGGGATGGTACGCATCCAGTAGTAGCCCACAGGAATCGCGCCGTCGGGGTCAGGGGGGTAGAAGGCTTGCAGGTGCGCCCGCGCCCATTCCAGCACCCACGCGCCCCACGCCGCCACCGCCTGCACCAGCGGCGACTGCGCCTCTTCGGCTTCCAGCAGGCGCGGCGCCCCTTCGCTGTTCGGAGGCAAAACAAGACGGGGTGCTGTTGCCCCCCTGTTGTCCCCCCGCAGGCGGGGGGACGCTTCCGTCTCTCCCTCCCCGCCTGCGGGGAGGGTCGGGGTGGGGCTTGCTCCAAACCGCTGTGGATACTCCAGCACGCAACGGTTCAGCAACACCGCAATCGGGTTGTAGTCCAGCGCGTGCGTCTCGCAGCCCAGTCGCAACGCCTCCAGCGGGATGCTTCCCCCACCTGCAAAGGGGTCCAGCACGCGCGGCGCCCGCCCGCCGAACGCCTCGCGAATGAGCGCCCGTGCCTTCTGCAGGTTCGGGTTCTTCTCATCCTGCACCGCCTCAAAGGGGGTGAGCGCTTCAATCAGTTTGAGCCATTCGTTACGCTTGCTGGGAATATCGGGCAGCAGCGCGGCGAGCGCGGTGGCGCGAGATGCCGCCAGCGGCTTGCGCGACCACCAGATATGGAGCGTGCTGATGTGCCCGTGTCGGAGGTTTTTTTCACGGGTGGACTCCCGTGAGACGAGTTCCAGCGGAAAGACGCTCTCAATCAGGCGACGCGCAGGTGCTGGCTCAGCGTTTGGGTTCTGGGCGTACATAGTGTTTTTAAGTTTCGGCAGGGGCGGCGGATTCCTTCACTCCTGGGGGCAGGTTCACTCCACCCCCACCGCCTCCGCAGGCACATCCGTTTCCGCTTCCAGCTCCTCTTCCACCTGATAGCGGCACTCGGGGTTGCTACAGAAGATAATCCGCTTGTTTTGCCGTTTCTGCACGCGCTCCACAAGGGGGCTATTGCATTCGGGACAAAGCGCGCCCGTCGGCTTATCCCACAACAGCAGGTTGCACTCTTTCTGGCTGCAGGTGTAGTAGAGGCGTGCTTTCTTACCTTTAGACTTCCGCTCCACGACCTCGCCGACCTTGCAGAGGGGGCAGCGGATTCCCGTCGCGCCAATCGGGAGCGTGGTTTTGCAGTCGGGGTAGCGCGAGCATGCGAGAAACGCACCGTAGCGCCCTTCGCGACGCACCATCGGCGCGCCGCAGTTGGGGCAGGCGCGCGCCACCTGCACCACCGGCACGCGAATCACATCGTCCCCGTTCAGCGCGGTGTTTAGTTTCTGCTGGAACGGCTCGTAAAACTCGCGCACCACGCCCACCCAGTCCGCTTTGCCCTCCTCAATAGTATCCAGCTGCTCTTCCATATGGGCGGTGAAGGGCACATCGAACAGGTCGGGGAAATATTTCACGAGGTAGTCGTTGACCGCCTCGCCGAGCGGGGTAGGCTTGAAGGCGCGGTTTTCCAGTTCCACATAGCCGCGCTCCTGAATGGTGGAGAGAATCGTGGCGTAGGTGCTGGGGCGTCCGATGCCGTGCTGTTCCAGCGCCTTGACAAGCGTCGCTTCGGTGTAGCGGGGCGGCGGCTGCGTGAAATGTTGCGAGGGTTTGAGCGCGATCAGGCGCAGCTCCTCGTTTTCCTGCAGTTCAGGCAGGGGCGGGAGTTCCTCTTCCTCTTTCTCGGCGGTATCCTTGCCCTCCGAGTAGAGCGCGAGGAAGCCGTCGAACAGAATCACGGTGCCCGACGCGCGGAAGCGATAGTCTTTCGCCCGAATGGTGACGCTGGTGACCTCCAGCTGGGCGTCTGCCATTTGACTGGCTAAGAAGCGTTTCCAGATGAGCTCATACAGTCGGTACTGTTCGGCGGTGAGGTAGGGTCGCACGCTCTGGGGGGTGCGGTTCACATCGGTGGGGCGGATGGCTTCGTGGGCGTCCTGAGCGCCTGCGCGGGTTTTATACTGGCGCGGTTTTTCGGGCAGGTAGGCGGGGTCAAAATGCTGCTGCAGGTAGTCGCGTGCCATCTGAAGCGCCTCGTTGGAGAGGCGAACCGAGTCGGTGCGCATATAGGTAATCAGCGCGACGGAGCCTTCGTCACCGAGGTCTACGCCCTCATAGAGTTGCTGGGCAATCTGCATCGTGCGTTTGGCGCTGTAGCCGAGTTTACGCGAGGCTTCCTGCTGGAGCGTGCTGGTGATAAAGGGCGGGGGCGGCGTGCGGCGGCGCTGGCGCTTCTCCACCGACTCCACAACATAAGTCGCGCCCTCAAGGTCTTGCAATACCGCTTTCGCATCGGCTTCGGTTTTGAGCTCAATTTTGGCGTCGCCTTTCTGGCGCAGCTCGGCGTCGAAGGGGAACTCTTCGTCCAGCGGGGTGAGCGTGGCGGTGATTTTCCAGTATTCTTCGGGCACGAAGGCGCGGATTTCGCGCTCGCGCTCCACAATCAGCCGCACGGCGACCGACTGCACCCGCCCCGCGCTGAGCGCCTTGCGCCCCCCACGCATCTTGCGCCACAGCAGCGGGCTGACCTGATAGCCCACCAGGCGGTCTAAAATCCGTCGCGCCTGCTGGGCGTTCACGCGGTGGAGGTCAATCGGGCGGGGCTGGGTCAGGGCGCGCTGCACCGCGCTGGCGGTAATCTCGTTGAACTCAATTCGCTGAGCGTTTTGCAGGTTCAGCGCCTGCTGAATGTGCCATGCAATCGCCTCGCCCTCGCGGTCGGGGTCGGTGGCGAGGTAGACTATCGGCGCATTTTGGGTTACTTTTTGCAGGCGCTGGAGAACTTCTTTGCGTTCGGGCAGGGTTTGATAGGTGGGCTGGAAGTCATGCTCGATGTCCACGCCCAGTTTGGTTTTGGGCAGATCGCGCACATGCCCCATCGACGCCTCGACGAGGTAGGCGTTGCCGAGGATTTTCTGGAGCGTGCGCGTTTTGGCGGGCGACTCCACAATAATTACGGGTTTGCCCGCCGTGTTTTTAGGGGCAGGCGACGCCTTGCTGGTGCGCGTCTTGCTCGTCTGGGACGCTTTGCGTGCCTTCGCCATAGCGGAGAGAGTATACCTAACCCGTCGATTCGCGCTCGCGGAGTTGTGCGGGCACAATCAGGCGCCTGGGTTCCACTGGGCGTCCCTCAATCAGCGCAATCAGGCGTTCGGTGGCAACCCGCGCGAGGGTGGGGATGTCGATCGCAACAGAGGTGAGCGTCGGCTCCACCATCTCGCAGAGAGGGGTGTCGTTGAAGCCGATGAACGCCATCTCGTCGGGGATGCGGATGCCGTGCCCCTGAGCGGTGCGCATCGCGCCGACGGCGATCAGGTCGTCCATCGCCACGACGGCAGTGGGCGGCTGGGGCAGCTGGAGCAAATCTTCCATCGCCCGTTGCCCGCCCAACAGGCTCGATTCGGTGAACACGACATAGTGGGGGTCATAGGCGATGCCGTGCTGTTCCAGCGCGTGGCGGTAGCCCTGCAGGCGGTCGCGCGTTACGGTCAGCCCGCTTGCGCCGCCGATATAGGCAATCCGTCGGTGCCCCTTACGAATCAGAAACTCGGTTGCCATGAAGCCCGCGCCCACATTATCGTTGTCGACCGAGCAGATGGCGTCGGGCGGATCGTAGCGCCCCAGCAGCACGAAGGGGAACCCCTGCTCGGTCAGGCGCACGATGCGCTGGTCGCGCGTTTCGGATTCCACCAGGATCAAGCCGTCCACGCGGCGGGTGCGCAAGAGCTCTTCATAAATCGCCCGCTGAGAGCGTGGGGTACGCGCCGCGTCCACGCACAGGTGATAGCCGTGTCGTCCTGCTTCTTCGATGATAGACGCCATCAGCGCCGAGAAGAAGGGGTCATACGCCAGCGCGTGTGGGGCGCGGTGGATTACCAGTCCCAGCAGGCGCGTGCGCTGGGCACGCAACGACTGGGCGCGCGCGTCGGGCACATAGCCCAGCATCTCCACCACTGCCAGTACCCGACGGCGCATCTCCTCGTTCACCTGCGGGTCGTTGTTCAGCACCCGCGAAACAGTTGCCTGCGAAACCCCAGCCAGCCGTGCAATCTCGCTCTGTTTGATGTCTGCCATCGCCTCTCCGCAGTGAATACGATTTCTCAGGAATTATAGCACATTCTGGACGGCAAGTGGGGTAGAGGGTGTTGGAAAAGTCGCTTCTGGGCAGGACAGGGAAACAAGACGGATAAAGCCGTTCCCAGTAAACAAAGCCAGCCTTCGCTGGCTCAGATAGCCGACGCAGGTCGGCTTCGTTTCATAGGAACGGCTTCAGCCGTCTGGCATGCAACAGGTTTTTTTTTTCGAACGCCTTCAGTGGGGTATACTCTGGCGCAGGAGATGGAACATCATGACCGAAGAGCGACATTTTCTGGATGACCCGCGTCCTGAAGGGCGCGAGCCGATACCCGCCGAGATGGTTCCCCTGCTTCTGAGCGCGTTCGAGGAAGTGGAGGATGTGGCGCTGGTGCTGGCGTTCACCGTTCGGGCGGAGGGCGTGATGCAGAGCGACGCCACCTTTGGCGTGTGGCTCAATGAAGACCTCAGCCACGAAGACAAGGTGGAAACGCTCCGCCAGATTGCGAACCGCCTGCACGCGGTGGTGACGCCGAACTACTATCTGGACCTGATGTTGTTGACTCCGCGCGACGAGCTGCTGTGGGAGATGGCGACCGAGAACGGCGATCCGATTTTCGTGCGTGACGAGGCGTCGCTCCGGGCGCAGCTGGAGCGCGTGGCGCAGCTGGGTCCCATCGGCGAAGACGAGCGCGATATCGATGTGTTGCGCGTGCTTTAGCGCACCAGTCGCGCTCGCACCTGGCGCCCCACTGGCTCTATCGGGTGGGCTTCGCTTTGACGGGTGAGGGTCTGATACACCGGGCGCCCGACGGCGTTCTCTAAGAGCCACTCGCGGGCGAACTGTCCTGTGCGGATTTCGTGCAGGATAGCGCGCATCGTTTCGCGGACATGCGCATCAATCAGGCGCGGTCCGCGTGTGAGCGCGCCGTAGTGCGCCGTGTCGGAAATCACCGACTCCATGCCGCTGATCCCGCTCTCGTAGATAAGGTCGGTGATCAGCTTCAGCTCGTGGAGGCACTCGAAGTAAGCGACTTCGGGGGTGTAGCCCGCCTCCACAAGGGTTTCAAACGCGGCGCGAATGAGGGCAGGCACGCCCCCACACAGCACGACCTGCTCCCCAAACAGGTCTGCCTCGCACTCTTCGGCGAAGGTGGTCTCATAGACGCCCGCGCGTGTGCCGCCCAGCGCCTTCGCATAGGCGAGCGCGGTCGCCTTCGCTGTGCCCGTGTAATCCTGATGCACCGCAATCAGGCACGGCGCACCCTGCCCCGCCACAAACAGGCGCCGCAACTGGGGTCCCACCGCCTTGGGCGAGACCATTATCACATCCACCCACTCCGGCGGCACAATCTGCCCGAAATGGATATTGAACCCATGCGCGAAGCCGAGCGTATGCCCCTCACGCAGGGCGGGCGCAATCTGTTCGGCGTACACCGCGGGCTGTGCCTCATCGTTAATCAGCAGCATCAGCACTTCGGCGTTCTGCACCGCGTCTGGAATCGACATCACGGGGAAGCCATCGGATGCGGCGCGTTCCCACGAGAAGCCCGGGCGCACGCCGATAATCACCTCCACGCCACTGTCGCGGAGGTTCAGCGCCTGGGCGTGCCCCTGCGAGCCGTAGCCCAGAATCGCAACGGTCTTGCCTTTCAACGCTTCCAGAGACGCATCGGCATCAGTATAGACGGTTGCCATCAGGGTTCTGCCTCCTTGTTGGCGGGTGTACCCGATTCACTCTGCGTGGCTTCACGCTGGATTCGCACCTGCACCGTAACTTCCTTCTCGCCGACGACTTCCACGCCGATGGGCACGCGGAGAGGCACGCGCAGGCGTGTGTCCTGCGTGGCGTTTCGGAGCGAGATGGGCTGGGTCTCTATCACATTAATCTCGGCGAGCCGTGCGGGGCTGCCACGCAGCTGTACCGAGACAGGCTCCACCGAAAACCACACGACGCGATAAGGAAACGGCGGCAGGTCGCCCAAGCGAGGGCTGACGGGCACGGTTTTGGAAGTCGGCTGGGGAATCAGGCGCACACGCAGGCGCACTGTGGAAGGGTTCACCTGGACATTCAGAATCGGTGTCCCTTTCTCGTCTAAGACCACGGGGGTGGTCTCCACTTCCAGGTCGCCCTGCAGCCCGGTGAGGTCAAAGTTGATCTGCACGGCGCGCACGCGGCGCACCACCGACGCCACGCCTGTGATGCGCACGCTGGACGGCTCTGGAATCGCCTCCGCCAGCACCTCCTTGAGCTCTGGCTCGCCCGAAAGCACCACCTTGATGGGAATCTGGCGTGCGAGGCGCTGCTCGATACGCACACGCACCCGCTGGCGTTCGGGAATCAGCGTCAGCTGGGTGTCCCACTCTGGAGGATATTGCAGGCGTATGGGGAGCTGGGTTTCGCCCAGCTGGGCGTCTTGCAGGTCTATGGTGGCGCGGATGCGGTCTGCCGAGGTGGTTTCCACGCGCTCCTTGACGCCGCGCACGGTGATTCGCAAGCGGTTGCCCGTGAGCAGGCTGACCTCGTAGTTGCTGGGCACATTCACCAGCTCAATCGGCACCTCGTACACGCGCTCGATAACCGGGTGTAGCTGGGACTGCACATACAGCACCAGCAGGATGGCAGTGACCAGCGAGCCGATTTTCTCCACCAGATTTTCGCGCCAAGCCATTGTCAGTTCTCCCGTGTGGGGGCGGTTTCGCGTGCAGAGCGTTCCCGGCGGGGTCGGCGCACGGTGGTCACCGCCGCACCCACGCGCTCAATCCAGCGGGCACGGGTCTCACCCAGCAGCAGGTCTGAAAGCAGGCGCTCCAGATGTTCGGCGTCGATGCCGATTGTCCACGCTCCGTCGATGGCGACCGTTACCGTGCCTGTCTCTTCTGAGACGATAATCGCAATACAGTCCGAGGTTTCGCTGATGCCGATGCCCGCGCGGTGGCGCGTGTGCATCGTGGGTGGGATGGCAGGGTTCTGGCTGATTTCAGGGAAATAGACTGCGGCTTCCACAATCTGGTCGCCGCGCAGAATCACGGCGCCATCGTGCAGGGGCGACCCCGGATAGAAGATGGCACGCAACAGGGGCGCGGAGACTTCTGCCTGCAGGGCTATCCCCAACCCCTCGGCGACGGTATCTTGCCGTTCCCACACAATCAGCGCGCCGATGCGCTCCCGTGCCATCTGATAGACAGCCGTGACGACCTCTTTGATGGCGCGACGCATGGGTTCTTCCGAGCTGCCGCCCAGACTGGCACGCCAGAACTCCACGCGCCCGATCGTTTCCAGCATACGGCGCAACTCGGGGAAAAACAGAATCACCAGCGCCACAGGACCCAGCGCCGTGGCGCGATCCAGCAGCCAGTGAACCGTTTCCAGGCGGAGCGCATCGCTGATATAGAGCGCCAGCGAGAAGACCAGTAGCCCGATTAACACCTGATAGGCGCGGGTTCCTTTCGCAAGGAGCAGGAGTCGGTAAATCAGAAACGCCACCAGCAGCGTATCGATGGCGATCCAGAGTCCGCGTGCCCAGAGATGCTCCGCAAATCGTGTCCAGTCGCTCAACCCACCACCTCGGGTCTACCCCCGATATTGTACCCGCTTTGCACGGGTATAATTAGTTTCCCAGCCCGGGTGGCGGAACGGTAGACGCGGGGGACTTAAAATCCTCTGGGGCAACCCGTGTGGGTTCGAGTCCCACCCCGGGCACAACCCCTTGCGTTTCCCCTGCCTCACTGCCCCTGTATGTTGCGATTCTGCAGGCGCAAGTCAGGAGGCAGAAAATGACGAAGACCTGAGGACTACTCGCTTCCCCTCAAAAACACATAGCAGAAACAGCAGCCGTAGAGTCCCGTCTGGCGAATCTGGTCGGGTGTGGCGCCACAAGAGGGGCACGCGGTGTAGGCGCGTGCGGGCGGCTTTATTTCGCGAATCCATTTCTGCAAGGGAGCGCCGCCCCGGCGACGCTCCCACACCCCGAAACAGGCTTCACACAACCCCAGCACCCCAATCCCCGTCCGAACGCTTGCCCAGACGGGGCTGGTGCAGTAGGCGCATCCCATCGGCTATCGCCCCACGAGAACGCCCACCTCACGCGTGCGCTGGTGGAACTCCCGAATGATTCGGCGCGTGAGCGCACCGGGCGTGCCGTCGCCTATCGGACGGTGATCGAGCATAATCATCGGGATAATCTCCGCCGCGGTGCCCGTCAAAAACGCCTCATCGGCGGTATAGACATCATGCAGGGTCAGCCATGTCTCTTCAACAGGAATGCCCAGATCGTGGGCAATCTCAATCACCGTATCGCGCGTAATTCCTTTCAAAATACCACACGAGGGATGAGGAGTCCGGAGCACACCATCGTGCACCACAAAAATGTTATCCCCCGTGGCTTCCGCAACATAGCCCTGTGCATTTAACATGATGCCTTCGCCTGCCCCCTGACGGTTCGCCTCGATCTTGGCTTGAATGTTGCTCACATACCGCCCGATGGACTTGATGCGGGGATCCAGCGAGTCGGGCGTCATCACGCGCGTGGACACCGTCACGGCACGCAGTCCCGACTCGTACAGCTCAGGCGGATAGAGCGAAAGGCGCGTAACGGCGATCATCACATTCGGCGTCTGATTGATGTTCTCAGGGTTCAGCCCAATCCCCGTGCCGCGCGAGACCGAGACACGGATGTAGCCGTTCTCTGCTTTGGACGCCTCTACCGTCTGGATGATGCGCGCCTTCAGCTCCTCGTAGGGGATCATGCCCTGAATGTCCAGATGGCGGCATCCCCCGTAGAGGCGCTTCAGATGCTCATCCAGCTTGAAGATACGACGATTGTAAATGCGAATCCCCTCAAAAAGCCCATCACCGTAAAGGTAAGCATGGTCAAACACGGGGATGCGAGCTTCTTCCAGGGGCATAAGCGTGCCGTTCCAGTTGACCATCATCTGCATCGTCGCATAGTCCTCCTCAAAGAGGATTATACCGTATACGCCCCCAGAATCGGATGCGAGGTTTTGGGAACTTGCGCGCTGGCTCACTCGTATATAGAGGTAGCAAGCAACTATCTTCTTGGGGGCGGCAGGTTTTGCTCTCCTTTGCCTGTCGTCCTCCTTTTTCTTTTAAGGCGATGGCAACGACGGTTGTGTGGTTCTGGGACGATTTGCGCGTGCATGATAACCCTGCGATCTGGAAAGCCGCCCGGCGCGGGCGTGTGGCGCCCGTTTTCATTTACGCCCCTGAAGAGCTGGGCGAACGCGCATGGGGCGGCGCCCGTAAATGGTGGCTCCACTATAGCCTGCAGAGCCTGCAGGAATCGCTCCGTCAACGGGGCAGCGACCTTTATCTTTACCGCGCCCCAGAGAGCCTGCCCGTGCTGGAAGCGGTTTTGACCGCCACCCGCGCCGATGCGCTTTACTGGAACACGCGCTACGACCCCATCGGGCGCACCCTTCAGGAGCGCGTAGCCCATACCTTCAAGGCGCGGGGCATTGAGGTCCGCGCCTTCCCCAGCCGCCTGATGCACGACCCCGACTCTGTGCGTACCGATAGCGGTCAGCCCTACACGGTGTTCACGCCGTTCTGGAAGCGGTTTCTGCAAACGGCGCAGGTTCCCAGTCCGCTCCCTGCCCCGGAGCGCCTGCTGCCCCCCGAATCGGCTCCGCCGGAAGGTGTGTCGCTGGAATCGCTCAGGCTGTTGCCCATACCCGACTGGGCAGGCGGCATTCGCGCCACATGGCAGCCTGGCGAAGCCGCTGCGCATCAGCGACTGCAGGCGTTTCTCCAGCAGGCAGTGCATGCCTATGCCGACATGCGCGATCGCCCTGATGTGGACGGCACTTCTCGCCTCTCACCCTACCTCGCGAATGGCGAAATCAGCCCGCGTCAGATATGGCACGCCACCCTTAACGCCTCAGGCGGTCAATGGAGCAAGGGGGTGGAGTCGTTCCTGCGCGAGCTGGGCTGGCGCGAGTTCGCCTACCATGTGCTGTATCACCACCCCCACACGCTCACAGAACCGCTGCGCCCTGAGTTTCGCAACTTCCCCTGGCAGGACACAACTACCCCCGAAGTGCGCGCGTGGCACAAAGGGCGCACGGGCATCCCGATGGTGGACGCGGGCATGCGCCAGCTGTGGCACACGGGCTGGATGCATAACCGTGTGCGCATGATTGTCGCCTCGTGGCTGACCAAAAACCTGCTCTACCACTGGCGGCTGGGCGAGGCGTGGTTCTGGGATACGCTGGTGGACGCCGACCCCGCAAACAATGTGCTGGGCTGGCAGTGGAGCGCAGGCTGCGGCGCCGATGCGGCGCCCTACTACCGCATCTTCAATCCCGTGCTGCAGGGGCGCAGGTTTGACCCCAACGGCGCCTATGTGCGCCAGTGGGTTCCCGAACTGCGAAACCTGCCCACCGAATATCTCCATGCCCCATGGGAAGCGCCCCCTTCGGTGCTGGAGGCGGCGGGCGTCGCGCTGGGGAAAACCTATCCCTTCCCTCAAGTGGAACTGGACAAAAGCCGCCAGCGCGCGCTGGAGCTATTTGAAAACTGGCACGCCAGAGGCTGATTCGCATTTTCGCGACAACATGGGGTATACTATCTTTGCTGCTGATGTTTCGCAGCAAAGGAGACTCTATGTTCCACCTATCCTGCCGTACCTTGACGATGGCTATCCTGTTGAGTTCAGGATGGCTCATGCTGTACGCTGACCAGAAGGGTGAGGTGCTTTCTGCAAACGGCGAGCGTTACATGATTGATTTGCCGCTCTCTGCATTTGAAGGCATCCCCCACGACCCTGCGTATCAAGGTGGCTCCAGCGGGTTCGTTATGCCGACGGTGGTCTCCACCGAGCGGTTCCCCGCGAAGCCCCTGCCCAAAGCGCCGTTCCGCCAGAAGGAAGCGCCCAAGCATGAAATAGAGCGCGATCTGACGCCAGGCGATTCGACCGCCGCGCAGATTTTCCAGCTCTCCGTCTCCGACTTCTATCCTCAGGCGCTGGACGCTTTCCGCTGGTTCGACGCGATTGGTCCCAACGACCTCACACCGCCCGACACCAATATTGCGGTTGGACCAAACCATGTAATTGTCGCCACCAACGACGACTGGGCAATCTACGACCGACACGGCAACGAACAGTACCGCGTCGATATTCAGACCTATCTGGGCACGACCGACTTTATGTTCGACCCGCGCTGTGTGTATGACCCCTGGAATGGGCGATACCTGATTCTCTACCTGCGCATGCGCGGCTCAGGCGGTTCGCAAGGCTCATGGTGGACGCTGATGATTTCGGACGATTCCAATCCCCACGGCAGTTGGAGTATCTACAACTTCAACGCCCGCTTTGACGGGGGCATCGAGCGAAACCAGTGGGTGGACTTCCCCCATCTCGGCTACGACAACGAGGCGGTCTATCTCGCTGGCAATATGTACGATGTGGGCGGTGGCTTCCGCTATGCGAAGGTGCGAATCCTCTGGAAGAACCAGATTTACAACGCGCAGGCAGCGGGCTGGTATGACTTCTGGAGCCTGCCCGGCACAATTGCCCCTGCGCAGGGCTATCGGGTTCTTGTAAGTCCCCGTCAACACTATTGGGCGCATATCCCGTTTGGGGGTGGCAACTTCGTGCGGGTGTACCGCATCGAGAACCCCACCGCGTGGCACCAGGGCACGGGCACGCCGAACCTTGTGCATCAATCCGACATTGGCGTAGGCGCCTACTCACCGCCCCCTAACGCTCGCGAGCCAGGCAGAGGGCGCGTGCTGTGGACCGTGGACTGCCGCATCACCGATAAGTCGCGCCTGAACTACCCCTACCTCTACACCAGCCACCATGTGGGCGTCAATTCGGGGCAGTCGGTGGGTTGCAAATACTACCGTCTGGATGTGTCCAACAACACGGCGCCGCGCGATGGGCTGCTTCTCTTCAACGCCGCGTATGATGCCTTCTTCCCCACCCTTGAAGCCACCCGCGATGAGGATATGGCGCTGGGGCTGAATGCTTCCAACGGCGACGCAAGCGCTCCCTACTATGTGAGCTTCCTCGTCTACCCGTGGATGGAAGGCGACCCCAACATCGGGGCGGGTATTGGGCTGCGCTTCGGTTCAGGCGTCGCAGGCGGCTCCACAGCGGATCGCTGGGGCGACTACTCCGCCTCCCAGTTGGACCCGTGCGACTTCCGCACTGTGTGGCTGGCAGGCGAGCATGCCCGTTCTGGTACATGGCACACCTCCGCCCACGAGATTACCCTGCGCAAGGTGCGGAGCAACCTCGTCTGCGCCGACGCCGTCGAACGCCGTGGTTTTACCACAACCCTTTCCGCCACACTCACCCGCGCCGACAATAATAACCCGATTGCCAACGCGGTGATTGACTTCTATGTGGACGGCAACTTCGTCGGAGGTGCTGTCACCAACGCTTCGGGCGTCGCGCAGCTCAACTACACCATTCCGAACAGCTTCACGGTGGGCAACCACACCATCAACGCGGAGTTCAACTACTGCCCCACCAACGCCGATTTCAGCTGGAGCCGCTCGCAATGCACCCTGCGCGTGCTGCTGGAACAGAGCGATGCAGGCGACCTGCCAGAGACCTCCCAGTCGACACCAGGCGGCGCGCTGGCGCGGGTGGATGGCGTGCTGGATGCTGATGATGTGGATATGTACGCTATTTACCTGGCGAACCCCGCCAACTTCGTCGCGACCACAGTCGGCGGCGCGGGCTTCGACACCCAGCTCTGGCTGTTCGACTCGAACGGCAAGGGCGTGGTCTTCAATGATGACTCAGGCGGCACCCAGTCACGCATCGACAACACCACGGGCTGCCTGACAGGGCGCCCCGCTGGGGTCTACTATCTGGCAATCAGCCGCTACAATCGGGACGCCCTGGGCTGCGGTGGGAATCTCATCTGGAACAACTCGCCCTTCGGCACGGTGCGCTGTCCCGACGGACCCGAAGCGACCTCGCGTGTGAACAGCTGGAGCGGCACTACCTCCGCAGGTGGCGTCTACACGGTCTTCCTCACGGACGCCCAGGGCGCCACGCGCGGCAACCCCGCTGATTGCTGCGTCGCCCATAACGGCGATATAGATCGCAACGGCTGCGTGGACGACGCCGACCTGTTAGCAGTGCTGTTCGCCTTCGGGCAGACAGGTAGCAATCTCGGTCGTGTCGACACCAACTGCGACGGCGTGGTCGATGACGCCGACCTGCTCGTGGTGCTGTTCAACTTCGGCAGTGGGTGTTAGTTAAAGCTAAGGAGCAGGCGCTCATGCCTGCTCCTCAACTCAAACCCAGCCGAGGGTGTTCGAAAAATCCGCTTTTGTATCTGACGGCTGAAGCCGTTCCTATGAGACGAAGCCGACCTGCGTCGGCTCAGCCCCCCAACCCCCCGTAAACAGGGGGCTATAGCCAGCGGAGGCTGGCTTTGTTTATTAGGAACGGCTTTAGCTGCTCTGTTGCAAAGAACACGAGTTTTGGGAAACAGGACGCGGGAACCGCGTCCCTACCGACATGCGTAGGGGCGCGGTCGCCGCGCCCTGCGTGGCGAAACCCCCAGCCCAAGAAAGCGACATGAGCATCCTTGCAACAGAGCAGCTTTAGCCGTCGCTCTTTCGGGGGCATCGTGGGTTCCATCGGGCATCTTTGCGACAGAGCAGTTTCACCCGTCCTGTCCGGCAGTGATTTTTTGAACACCCTTACTGAAGGGTTGAAATCCCTCCCCTCGATGGGGTATACTGGGGGCGCTTTGCGACCGAGGTCGCAGGGCACGAGAAACCACACCAAGGAGGGACGCTATGGGTAACACAGTGCGTATAGGGCTGAGCGCCCTACTCGTGAGCCTGATTGTCGCAGCCTCGGCGCAGCAGACAATAAACTATACCGTCAAAAAGGGCGATAGCCTCTATACTATTGCCCACCGACACGGATTGCGACTTCCAGACCTGCTGAAGGTCAACAATCTGCGCAATCCGCACGCCCTTCAGCCCGGACAGGTCATCAAAATCCCTGTCAAGGGCAGTGCGAACTCGGCTTCTGGCAAAACGCGCACCGCTTCTGCCCCCACTTCAGGCTGGGCAGAAATCAACAAAGACCGCATCAACATCCGCCAGAAGCCCAGCGTGAACTCGCCCCGCATCACGATTGTAGATCGCTGGACGAAAGTCAAGGTTCTGGCACGACAGGGCGAATGGAGCCGTGTGCAGCTAACGAACGGACGCACTGGCTGGGTGAAATCGGTCTATCTTTCGCCGACCCAGCCGCCTCGAACAGCTGCCGCCCGCACCGCGTCAACCAGCACCCCCCGCAAAACCGCATCGACCAACCGTCGCTTCCCCCAGCGGCAAGCGCCCGCTGTGCAGGCAAACAACGAGCGCACACGCCAACTCCTTCAGAAAGCGATGGCATATCTGGGATCGCCTTACCGACGAGGCGGTAGCTCCTCTCGCGGGTTCGATTGCTCTGGCTTCACCAGCTACATCTTTCGCCACGCGGGGGTTCACCTGCCTCACCACTCCGCCGCACAGGCACGAGTGGGTAAACCTGTACCCCGCAACCAGCTCCAACCGGGCGATCTGGTCTTTTTCCGCACACGGGGCAGACGCATCTCCCATGTGGGGATTTATATTGGCAACGGTAAGTTCATTCACGCTTCCAGCGCACGCGGGCGCGTGCGTATCGACTCGCTGAATAGCGGGTATTATAGTAAACGATACGCGGGCGCACGGCGCGTGCCCCACTAAGCACGGACGCCAGAAGGCTGCGACAACAAAGCCCCCGCGCGCTCGCGTCGGGGGCTGTTCGCCAAAATGGGGGTTTCTATGATCCGGCTCTTCGACGCAACTGGTTGGCAAGGCGACCCGGAGTCGCTCTACGAGGAGGTGCAATTTCCTGCGCCGCCTCCCCATCGCCCCTACATCTTCACCAACACCGTCACCACGCTGGACGGCAAACTCATTCTGGGCGATCTGGGGTCCTCGGCGAAGGGGCTGGGCAGCCCCGTAGACCAGAAACTGATGCACCGTCTGGAGCGCCACGCTGACGCCATCCTGATCGGCAGTGGCACCCTGCGAGCCGACTCGCACCTGAACTACCCTGAACGCGCCCTGCGGGCGGTGGTCACCACCAGCGGCGATCTGCCTACCGAGCATTCCTTTTTCAAGTCGGGGCGCGCCCTGATTTTCGCCCCCACCCACCTGCCCCCCGACCGCCAGCTGGCGCTCGAAAAGGTGGCGACGCTCCACCTTGTGGGCGAAACGCGCGTGGACATCACTCAGGTGGTTCAGATTCTGCACACGCACTACGAGGTGCGCTATCTGCTGGTGGAAGGAGGCGGCACACTGAACTTCTATTTCTTCGATGCCGACATGGTAGACGAAATCTTTCTCACGCTCGCCCCGAAAGTCAAAGGGGGCGCCCACCTGCCCACGATGGTAGACGGCGCAGGATTGCCACGCGAGCGTGTGCCCCAGTATACGCTCCTCTCCGCCTATCTGGAAGGGAGCGAACTGTTTTTGCGCTACAGGAGGCAACCATGACTCTGCGTGAGTTTGTGCGAAGCCAGATGCAGGCAGTCTTCGAGGCGCTCCAGCAGCGCCAGCCCCCGCCTGTGGGGGACTATGACGAGCAAACCCTCAAAGAATGCTTCCGCCGCGCAACCGTTCAAACAGGCACGACCCATTACCGCCCCGATAGCATCATTCTGGAGTTCATCTTTCTGGAGCCGAGCCTCGGTCCCGCGATTCTCTGCGTGCGCATTCCCGCCCCTGAGCCGATTGTGTATATGCCCGTGCCCGACTGGGTGATTCAGGATGTCTGGCAGGGCGAAGTTACAGGCTCGTTCCGATTCGCTTCCGAAGCCGAAGCCCTGCTGAAAAAGTTCCATAACCAGGTCTTCAGCGAAACGAATGCGCTCCATTTCGACGAGCGTCCGCAACTCAAACACCGTGAATAAGGAGGTTCCCAATGAAAATCCATGATGCCACGATTCCCTACCAGCAACACACCCTGAGCAACGGGTTACGAGTCATCCTGTCGCCCCACAAAGTGGCGCCTGTGGTCGCCGTGCTGGTGATGTATAAGGTCGGTTCGTGCAACGAGCGCCCTGGCAAAACGGGGTTCGCCCACCTGTTTGAACACATGATGTTTCAGGGTTCCGAAAATGTGCCGCGCGAGATGCACTTCAAATATGTGGAATCGAACGGCGGCGTGCTGAACGGCTTTACCTCTTATGACCTGACCACCTACTTTGAGCTGCTGCCCGCCTCGAAGCTCCCGCTGGGGCTATGGCTGGAGGCAGACCGCATGCGCTCTTTGGCAGTTTCTCAGGAAAACTTAGACAATCAGCGTGCGGTGGTCAAAGAGGAGCGCCGCCTTTCGGTGGATAACCAACCCTACGCGCGGGCGATGGAACGGTTCCGCGAAATCGCCTACGACAACTTCGCCAACCAGCACTCGATCATTGGCTCGATGGAGGACCTTGATAACGCCACGCTGGCGGATGTGCAGGAATTTTTCAAAATCTACTACGCACCGAATAACGCCGTGCTGGTGATTGCAGGCGATTACGACGGGCGGCGCGTGATGCGCGAGGTCAGAACCTATTTTGAGGACATCCCGCCACAGCCTGCGCCGCCGCCCGTGGACTGCTCCGAACCTGACCGCGAGGAGCGACGCGAAGTTTTCCATGACCCCTTAGCCAGCGTGCCCGCGCTCGCGATTGCGTGGAAAATCCCCCGCCGCAACACTCTGGAAAACGACGCCCTGCAGATTGCAGGCGAAATTCTGGTGGGGGGACGCGCCTCGCGCCTCTATCAGCGGCTCGTCAAAGAGGAGGCAGTGGCGGTGAGCGTCTCGGGCGGCGCCGAGGCGCGCCCCGCGCCCAGTCTGTTCCGAATCTTCACGCTCCACCATCCCACCGTAGCGCCCGAACGGGTGGAGGCGCTCATCTATGAAGAGATAGAACGCATGGCGCAGGAAGGGATCTCTGAGGCGGAGCTGGAGCGAGTGCGCTCGCAGATTCTGGCGCAACGCTGGAGCGATAACCTCTATTACGGGATGCAAAGCCCGCTGGGGCGGGCGCTCAGCCTCGCCTACTGCGCCCTGTTCGAAGGCGACCCCGGCGAGGTGAACACGATGCTTCAGCGCCTGATGCGCATCACACCCGAACAGGTGCGTGAGGCGGTTGGGCGCTACCTCGCCACTTCGCGCAATCGCACGGTGATGACGATTCTGCCAGGCGCATCGCAAGGAGGTGCCGCATGAGCCGACGCACACCCCCACCGGACCATCCGATGGGCGCTTTGCACCTGCCCCTGCCTGAAACGGCGACGCTCTCCAACGGCGTCAGCGTGTGGCTCCTGCCTGACAAGCGCGCCCCCGTGGTGGAGTTTCGGCTTGTGTTGCCGACGGGCGGACGCGCCTTTGACGACCCCGAATGGCTGGGCGTTGCGGGGGCAACCGCACGCCTGATGACGGCAGGCACACCCCGTCGCACCAGCCTCCAGATTGCCGACGAGGCAGAACGCTATGGCGGCAGCCTCGGTTTCGCCGCGAACACCGAAACCGCCACGATGTATGCCCACTGCCTCGCGGCGTTTACTGAGCCGATGCTGGAGTTAATCGCCGATGTGCTGCTCAACCCCGCCTTCCCCGACAACGAGATTGAAATAGACCGTGCCAACACGCTCCAGCGGCTGGCGCTGCAGCGAACCCAGCCCGATTTCCTCGCAGAAGAGCGATTCCGTCAGGTGCTGTTCGGCGCACACCCCTATCACTACTATGCACCCGATGAGGAGGCTGTCAAACGCTGGAACGCCGAACACCTGCATCGCTTCTATCGGGAGCATTACTGCCCGCAGGGCGCTACCCTGATTGTGGTCGGCGACTTTTCGCCAAAACGCCTGCTCAAACACCTTGAGGAACAGCTGGGCGCATGGCAGGGCGCTTTGAAACAAGACAAACTCCCCGCGCCGAACACGGAGCCTGTAGAGACAGGTTTCCACCTCGTGCCGCGCCCGAACTCGGTTCAGAGCGTGATTCACATGGGCACGCTCTGCCCCTCGCGCCACAGCCCCGATTACTGGGGGCTGCTGGTGGGCGTCAGCGTGCTGGGAGCAGGCGCCAGCTCGCGCCTGTTTCTCACCGTGCGCGAGCAGTACGGCTACGCCTACAGTGTAGGGGCGCATCTGGACTACTATCGTCGCATCAGCGCGTTTGTCGCCTCCGCGCAAACCGCCACCGAAAACACTTTTGACGCCATTCGGCAAATCCGGGCGGAGATAGACCGACTCCTGAATGAACCTGTACCCCCCGAGGAGCTGCAAGCGGTGCGCAACTATCTGATAGGACGCCACATGCTCAGCTGGGTCACGCTGGGGTCTATCGCCAACCTGTTTATGCAGATTGCAATCCACGGCTTGCCGATGGACTACTGGCACCAGTATCCTGAACAGGTGCGCACGGTCTCGCGCGAATCCGTTCAGGATGCGTGCGCCCGCTACCTCCGCGCGGAACGGATGAGTATCGTGGTGGTCGGTGAAGAGAGTCTGCGGCGCAATTTGGAGGCAACCGAGGATTCTGGTGCCTCCGAGCAAGAGGGATGAACCCGCTCTTAGTAGACGAAGCCAGCCTGCGCGTGCTACTTTAGCCGACGCAGGTCGGCTTCGTTTTATAAGAACGGCTTCAACCGTCAGGCGAGAGACGAGATTTTCCAGACATCCTCAGGGTTGGCAACAGGAACCCTCTCACCTGAACCGAAGAAAATTCTTTATGAGCCTCGTAATTGCAGATCGGGGTCGGGCGCGGATGCCCATCTTGACTCAGGAGGGCGCAATCCCTGCGGAGGTATATGCCAGCGAAGAACTGGCGCACTGGCTCCAGCAGATGACAGGCGCCCCGTTTGAACGGGTCGCCGCTTCGCCTGAATCGATTCCCCCTGCGGGGATTGTGGTGGGTCAGGGCAGCGTTGCTCGCAAGCTGTTCCCAGAGGTGCCCTTTGACCGACTGGGCGCTGAGGAGATTGTCATCCTCTCAAAGGGGCGCTATCTGCTGCTGGCAGGGGGTCGCCCGCGCGGCACGCTCTACGCCGTCTATCAGTTCCTGCAACGCTACGGAGGGATTCGCTGGTTTGCCCCGTGGGCGACACAGGTGCCGAGACGGCGCACTTTTCGCCTGAACCCTGTGCGCGTGCAGGAGTCGCCTGCTTTTGAGTATCGCGAGCCGTTCTGGTATCCTGCTTTTGACGGCGACTGGGCGGCACGCAACTGCGTGAACGGACACCGCCCCAGCCTTACCGAAAAACACGGGGGCAAAGTGGAATATGTGGGCTTCGTGCATACCTTCTACTGGCTTGTGCCCCCAGAGCAATACTTCGAGAAGCATCCCGAATGGTACAGCCTGATTGACGGCAAGCGCCAGTGGGAGAAGGCACAGTTGTGTTGCACCAACCCTCAGCTGCGCAAGTTTCTGGTGGAGCGCGTGCGCCAGATTTTGCGTGAAAACCCGCAGGCGCAGATTATCTCCATCTCCCAGAACGATTGGAAGGGCGCCTGCCAGTGCGATGCGTGCCGTGCGATCGACGAGCGCGAGGGCACGCCCTGCGGCTCGGTGCTGGATATGGTCAACTACATCGCCGAGCGCCTCGAGAAAGAGTTCCCGCATGTGGCGTTTGATACACTGGCGTACTGGTACACGCGCAAGCCGACACGCACCCTGCGCCCGCGCCCGAATGTGATTATCCGTCTCTGTAGCATCGAGTGCAGTTTTGCCCAGCCGCTGGAGCATCCGATGAACAAAGACTTCGCCGACGACATTCGCGGCTGGAGCGAGCGCAGTCAGCGCCTCTATGTGTGGGACTACACCACCAATTTCAATCACTACATCCTGCCGCACCCCAACTATTTTGTGCTGGGCGCGAATGTGCGCTTCTTCCACAGGCACGGCGTGCGGGGGCTGTTTGAACAGGGCGCATACCAATCGCATGGGGCGGAGATGGCGGAACTGCGGGCATGGGTGCTGGCACAGCTGATGTGGAACCCCTATCAGGACGATGGCAAACTGATTGACGAGTTTCTGAAAGGCTACTACGGCGCGGCGGCGCCTTACATCAAGCAGGCGATGGGGCGCTTCGCCGAACGCGCCAAAGATTCCAGAATGGGCTGCTTTATCCAGCCCAAAGACGCGCCCTATTTAGACCTGGAGACCCTGACCTATGCCGAACAGAACTGGGAGCGCGCCGAGCAGGCAGTCCGCCACGACCCCGAACGGCTCTGGCGAGTGCAAATCGGCAGGTTGCCCATCTGGTACGCATGGCTGGTGAAATGGGAGTCGCTTCAGGAGGAAGCACGCCAGAAAGGCAAAAGTTGGGCGCCCGCGCCTTCTCGCAAAGCGCTCGCCCAGCGCTGGCTGGAGCGCGCCCTCGCCCCCGGACCCCATGGCTGGACCCCCATCACCCATGTCAACGAATGGGGCACAACACCCCAGAAGTTTGTGGAATCCCTCGAGGCGCCGTAGCCGCTGAGGTATCCTTGTGATACTATGAGATGGCTCGGTCTGGTACTGGCGCTCACAGGCGTCGTTCTGGCGACTGCAACGCAGAAGGAGGCAACGCGCATGGAGACAGGCAAAAAGCGACTTCTCGTGGTAACCCATACCGCAGGCTTCCGTCATAGCGACTCTATCGAAGCGGGCGAAAAGGTTCTGCAGCAGCTGGCAGAGCGCTCCGGAGACTTTACGGTGGACTATTGCCGCGACGCCAGCGAGGTGCAGAAGATGCTCACGCCCGAATACCTGCGTGAAAACCGCTACGATGGCGTGGTCTTTCTCAACACCACGGGCGACATCGGCATCCCCGACCTGAACGCTTTCCTGAACTGGCTCAAAGAGGGCAAGGCGTTTATCGGCATTCACGCGGCGACGGACACCTACCACAACCGCCCCGAATATCTGGAGATGATTCAGGGCGAGTTCGCCTATCACGGCAAACAGACGAAGGTCACGGCAAGGGTGGAGCAGCCCGAACATCCTGCGGTGGCGCATTTCGGCAAAGAGTGGAGCGTGTTTGATGAGATTTACATCTTCAAGCAGAACAATCGGCAGAATGTTACGGTATTGCTCTCGTTAGACCATCATCCCGACGACGGCACGCCGAACGCGGGCAAGCCGGGCGATTACCTGCTGGCGTGGTGTCGCGAATACGGCAAGGGGCGCGTGTTTTACACGGCACTGGGGCACCGTGTGGATGTGTGGATGAGCGAAGAGTATCAGCGTCACCTGCTGGGCGGCATCAGGTGGGCGTTGCGCCTGCAGGAGCGCGGCGCGGTCAAGTGGTGAGCTTCGCCCGCTCCAGCACCGCCTGCGCCTGAAGCGAAACCTCCGGGCTCAGCACGCCTTCAGGCGCACGGTTCTCCCGAATACAGCGCAGGAAATATTCGGCGGGGTTGCGCTCTCCCACCGGGAGCGGCTCAGGCTCTTCCATCACAGGCGATTCGCCGCGCCGATGGATGCGCAGCTTGCCATCCAAGACGCCTGCGGTGGCTTCTGTGCCATAGATAATCGGGTTCGGCGCGCCGTCCGTGCCCATCTGCGCCCAGGTCGCCTCCAGCACCGCCACGGCTCTGGGGTAGCGTAGCACCAGCACGGCGTGGTCGTCGCTGATGGCATAGGGCTTGGTGAAGTTGCCGCGCGTCGCCAGCACCGATTCGGGCATGCCCAGCAGGTCGATCGCCATCACGGCGCCATAGCCGCCGAAGTCAATCAGCGCACCACCCCCGTTGAGATGCTCGTCATAAAGCCATTCCACAAAATAGGGGTCGCACCCGATCTCGCGTGGACCCGCGTGTCCAATCCGAAAACGGAACTCGAAAATCTGTCCGAACTCACCGGCTCTGGCGCGGCGAAACAGCGCCTGATAGGCAGGGTTCCAGCGTGTGGGCCAGTTAATCATCAGCAGGCGCCCCGTGCGCTGGGCGGTCTCCCACATCGCCTGCGCATCGGTCAGGTCTGCCGCCATCGGCTTCTCCACCATCACATGGGCGCCTGCTTCCAGCCCCGCAATCGCTATCTGGGCGCTGGTGCGGTTATCGGCGCACGCCAGCACAATATCAGGCTGTTCCGTCTGAAGCATCATGCGCCAGTCGTCGTAGGCACGCTGGAAGCGGGCGCGCGCCTTCTCTAACAGGGGGGTGCTGTCGGCGACGGCAGTGAGCTCCACTTCAGGCTGATCTGCCCATGTGTCTATCAATCCCCACACATGCCCGTGGGTTAAGCCCGCAACACAGAGTTTGACGCTCATCGTTTCTCTCCATAACCGATTCGGGTACGCCAGGCAAGTTTCACGGCATCCCACTGCAGACGCATCAGCTGGCGAACCAGTCGAATACCCTCTTCGCATTCCTGCTGGGAGAGGGCGCGCACCGCCGCCCCACAGAAGTAGGCGAGGCACTGCATTGGGCGCAGCTCGTTCGGGATGCGGCAGCCCCTGCAGGTCAATTCGTTGCATGCGTTGGGCGCGGGAGGCGCTTCGGTGTGAAGCAGCCGTTTTTCAGCGCGTGCCTGCACCAGCGCGATCATCTCCCCCTCCCGGCGCCGCGCGTGAATGTGGGGCGTGCTGGGGTCTTGCAGAATGCGGTCTAAAAACGCATCGCGTTCGCGTGTGCCCTGGCAGCAATGCCCGCACTGGGCGCACACATGGGCGTGGCTGCGGCTGATACGCCCCAGCTCACGCTGAATCTCCATGCGCCTGAGGTTCAGTCGCGCCCATTCTTTCTGGAACTGCGGTAGGGCGCGCCGCTCTTTATGAATCAGCAGGCGCGCCGTGTGATTGCAAAAAATCTCCCACGCGCGGAACACGGGGCGTGCATAAAACAGGAAACACAGGCGTGTGCCGAGCCGTGCAGGCGCCCCTGATGAGACTTGCGCTGGCATCATGTCCTGCCAGTTCGCGCCATGTGAAAATCTTCCTGCTACTCGCCCGTCGCGCCGAAATTGAACAGCACAATCAGCAGTTCGGCGTCGTCCACATAGCCGTCGCCTGTGAGGTCGTAGTCGAGGTTGTATTCGCCATAGAGCATCAGGACCATCAACAGGTCGGCATCATCCACCACATTATCGCTGTTGAGGTCGCCGTTGCCAAGGATAACCCGGATTTCTGGGGTATGGTCTTCTTCCAGATGCACCTCAGGCACCGTTTTGGTCAGCGAGCGATGGACGCGCACCTTGATGTCGTGGACGCCGACGGGGGTATTTCCCAGCGTGAACCGCCCTTCCTCATCCAGGGTGGTCTGCATCTCGTATTTCAGTTCGCCTTCCTGATAGAACTGTACCGTAACGGGCAGCCCTTCATAATCGCCTTCCCAGCCTTCAACATCTGCGCCTCCCATCAGAAACCCACTCAGGGGACCGAAGGCGTAGAGGCGTGCAGAACCTTCCACAAGATAGACGGTACCATCACTCCCTATGGCAGCGCCTGAGATGGGCGTGATATATCTCAACGAGACGGACCAGCGTACCAATCCACTGTTTGGGGCGATCGCATAAAACTGGTTGGCGCTTCCCCCCACCACATAAATTGTTCCGTCCGCACCTATAGCAGGAAGCGTATACTTCGCCCCTAAAGAGGCACGCCACTGAAGTACGCCAGTGGTAGTATACTTACGGAGTTCACCAGAGTTAGCCGTGACATAGACAAAGTTGCCATCGGAGGCGCTCCCTGCTTCCATAATCGCCCCCACAAGATTTTGCCACACAAGCTGCCCACTCGTGGAGACCGCGCGAAACAGCGAATCCCATGCGCCAAAGAAGAGTCGGTTGTCAACACGCACAATCGTGCCTCGAACAGGATAGTAAACTGGATAGCGCCACAGCAGTGTCCCATTAGGGGAAACAGCATTCAGATAATTGGCAGACCCCACATAGATGGTCCCGTCGGCACCGAAGCAGGGCGTGCTGTTCACCTCCGTATCCAGAAACAGGCGCCACCTTACCGTGCCGTTTGGGTCAATACAATACAGATACCCACCCGGAATCGCGCCGTTTGTAACATAAATAAACCCGTCGGGGCCAATCACCGGCGAGGAATAGACATCTCTACCTCCAAGATAGAGACTCCATCGGAGCGTCCCGTTGGGATTGACAGCAATCAATATGGCATCTTGAGGGTTCGCGATGGTGTAGATTGTGCCATCCACACCAATAACAGGAGTGGAATACGCCATTGAAAGCCCGTTTGAATAAATCCAGCGACGCCTTCCATCGGGGCGGACGGCGTGCAGTCCCCGGGTGGAGCCAAAGTAAATCGTCCCGTCGGCGGCAATCACTGGAGAGCATCGGCTGTGAGCGTTTCCCTCAGCATAATTCCAGCGTATGCTTCCGTTCGTGGGCGCCCCTTGCGTGCTGTGGCGGGTATTTTGATAGTCTCTTCCCAGCGAGGGCCAGGGCGAGCCCGGCTGGAGCTGCCCCCAGCTCCACAAAGCGCACAGAAAACCGACACTCACTCCAAAAAACCGTGTGTATCGCATAAGAGGCTCCTTTCCGTTCCTCAATTATACATCAAGTCCGCCTCGAAACGGTACAGTGGAATTCGGGGTTTTGCCGTCGGGTACAATAGGGGCGTGGAAAAAGTGTTGTTAGCGGCGCCGCGGGGGTTCTGTGCAGGGGTTGCCTATGCCATCGAAGTGGTGGAGCTGGCATTAGAAGCGTTCGGCACGCCCCTTTATGTGCGCCACGCGATTGTGCATAACGAGCATGTAGTGCGCTCGTTTGAACAGCGCGGGGTTATCTTTGTAGAAGACCTGGAAGAGGTGCCCGAAGGCGCGACGGTGGTGTTCAGTGCGCACGGCGTCTCCCCTGCTGTACGCGAGCAGGCACAAAAGCGCAATCTGCGCGTGGTGGACGCCACATGCCCGCTGGTTACCAAAGTCCATCGCGAAATCACGCGCTATGCGAAGCAGGGGTATCACATTTTATATATCGGGCACCGCGGGCATGTGGAAGCGCAGGGGAGCATGGGGCACGCGCCCGGACAGGTTTCGCTCATTGATACCATCGAAGACGCTGAAACCGTCGAGCCACCCCCCGACCGCCCGCTTGCGGTCGCCACCCAAACCACACTCAGCGTGGATGAAGTGAACCGTATCCTGCAGGTGTTGCGACGCCGCTTCCCACACCTGGAACTGCCCCGAAAAGAGGATGTCTGCTACGCCACCACCAACCGCCAGACCGCGGTCAAGGCGCTTGCCCAACAGAGCGACATGGTGCTGGTAGTCGGCAGTCGCACCAGTAGCAATTCCAACCGCCTGCGCGAAGTGGCAGAAGCGCAGGGCGTGCCTGCCTACCTGCTGCTGGAACCCGACGAGGTGCGCCCCGAATGGGTGGAGCAATATCGCGTAATTGGCGTCACCAGCGGCGCTTCAACCCCCGAAGCCTCTACCGAAGCGATTATTGGCGCGCTGCTGCGGCTGGCGCCCCACGCCACGGTTGAAGTGCTGAAAGTGCTGGAAGAATCCGTGGAATTTATCCCGCCCCGCACGCTGATTGCGCAGGCGCGTCAACAAAATAGGCTATAATAATCCTATGCGAGCGCTCTGGATTTTGGGGTGTGTTGTCGGAATTGTTCCATGCGCTTTTAGTCAGCAGGTCCGCGCTCTCCAGATTGAGGGCGCAACGGCAGTCCCGCGTGCCGAACTGGAGGCGCTGCTGAAACCGCTGGTGGGCACCACGCCGACCGAAGCGCAGATTCAGCAGGCGCTGGCGTCTATTGAGGCGCTCTATCGCGAGCGAGGCTACACGCTGGCGCGAGTCAGTGAGTACACGCTCACCGACGACGGGACGCTCGTCGTCACCGTTGCGGAAGGGCGCATCGAAAAAGTTGTGATCTCAGGTAATCGGCGCACACGCACCAGCGTGTTGAACCGACTGGTGGGGGTGAAGCCGGGGGAGGTGTATAACGAGGAGCGCATGCAACGGATTCGCCAGCGTCTGGGGCGGTTCCAGTTCCTGCGGAATGTGAAACTCAGTTCGGAACCGGGGGAGGCGCTGGGCGAGGCGGTTCTGCATCTGCAGGTGGAAGAGGAGCGCTCGTTTGATTTCGCCGTTGCCGCAGGCTACACCAGCGAAGAGGGGTTCGTGGGCTATGTGGACTTCGTGGAGCATAATGTGGCGGGGCTGGGGCATCGGCTTCAAGGTCAGTTCCAGCGGGAGCTGCGACGCGACCCTGTCACGGGCGAGCAGACCGCGATGCGCCCCTCGTTCGCCGTGCGCTACGAAATGCCCCGATCCCTGCCCGGGAGCCTCAACTTCGGCGTGGAACTCTACGACAAAAACCCCTTCTACCCCCTGTTCTATCTGGATGTGAACCACCTGCGTCGATACGAACGGCGTCAGGGGGTTTCCGCCTATCTTGGACTGGACTGGCGCGACCTGTTTGAAATTCGGCTCCGCTATCGCAACGATAAGGTCTCTTACGACGATGCGCCTGCAGGGCTGATTAGCCCGATTGACCGCCTCAACAATCGTGGACGGTTTCAGACGCTCGGCTTTCAGGTGCTTTACGACACCCGTCAGGGAGGCGCTTTCATCGAATCGGGCTTTTTCGGAATGCTCTGGGCGGAGCGCACACTTTCCGGAGGCGATTTTCAGTTCTCGCGTGTGGTGGGAGAAGCCCAGTATTACATCCCGTTAGCCAATCAGCACCAGCTTGTCCTGCGAGGGATGGCGGGTGTGGCAAGTAGCAACACGCCCCTGAGTGAGCAGTTCTGGATTGGCGGCTACGACCTGCTGCGTGGCTACAATCAGGACGCCTATCGCGGCACACGCGCCATAGTGGGCAGCGCCGAGTACCGCTTTCCTGTGCTGGAAGGGGTTCAGGCAGGGGTGTTCGTGGACGCAGGCACGGTGTGGAGCGACTCCCAGCAAAACGCCCAGCTCCGGTGGGGCGTGGGGGCAGGTCTGCGTTTCGCGACGCCCATCGGCATGATTAAACTGGACGCCGCCTACGGCGAGCGGGGATTCGTCTACCTGAGCCTTGTCAGTCCCTGAACAGCAGGAGTCTGAGACCTTCTGTCGAACCAGTTCCCAAATCGGGAACTTCCCGAAAATGTTCGAGCGTATCTGATAGAGGGAAACGCTATGCCAAGAACACGCACGAAGACGCAAACAACCGAGGTTGCACCTTCCAAAACCGAGACAACACAGAAAAAGGCGCGCACCGCACGGAAGCGCAAGCCGGTACCGACCACCTTACCGATTTTGCCCGTGCGGGACACGGTCTACTTCCCGATGACGCTGGCGCCTGTGCTGGTGGGGCGCGAGAAGTCGCTCCGCGCTGTCGAAGAAGCGCTCCGCACCAATAAACTGATGTTTCTGGTCGCCCAGCGCGATGTAACGGTGGAAGACCCCGGTCGGGAAGACCTGCACAATATCGGGATTATCGCGGAGATTTTGCAGGCGATTCAGGTGCCCGATTCCACGATGCGCGTGGTCTTCCGCGGGATGGAGCGGGCGCGATTGGAGGAAATCACTCAGAACGAGCCGTTCCTGGTGGCGCGTGTCGAGCCTATCGCTGTGCGGGAGGTCAAAATCACAGCGGAGATTGAGGCGATGATGCGCACCGCTGTCGAACTGTTCGAAGAAATCGCCTCCCACGACCGGAGCATCCCGCCGGAGGTGATTGCGACGGTCGCCCATATTCAGCAACCGGGGCGCCTGACCGACACGATTGCCTACTTCGCGCCGCTTAAATCGCCCGACAAACAGCAGATCCTGGAGACGCTGGATGTGCGCGAACGGCTGGAGCTGCTAATCCGCTTCCTGCGGCGCGAGCTAGAGGTGGCAGAACTCCAGCAACGCATCCGCGACCGCGTGGAGCAGGAACTGGGCGACACCCAGCGCGAATACTACCTGCGCGAGCAGCTCAAAATTATTCAGAAAGAGCTGGGCGAGCGGGATGAGCGCTTCTCCGAAGTGGAGGAGTATCGCAAGCGCATCGCCGAATCGGGCATGCCCGAAGAGGTCGCCGAACGCGCCCTCAAAGAGGTAGACCGCCTCGAAAAAATGATGTTCGGCTCGCCCGAAGCCTCGGTCATCCGCACCTACCTCGATGTGCTGCTCTCGCTCCCCTGGAAAGAGCGCACCGAAGACCGGGTGGACATCAACGAGGCGGCGCGGATTCTGGACGAAGACCACTACGGACTCAAGAAAGCCAAAGAGCGCATTCTGGAGTTCCTGGCGGTGCGCAAGCTCTCTGGCTCGCTGAAGGGTCCGATTCTGTGCTTTGTGGGTCCGCCTGGTGTGGGCAAGACCTCGATGGGGCGCTCGATTGCCCGTGCGCTGGGGCGCAAGTTCGTGCGGGTGTCGCTGGGTGGCGTGCGCGATGAAGCCGAAATCCGCGGGCACCGACGCACCTACATCGGCGCGATGCCCGGACGCATTATTCAGGGTCTCCGCCAGGCAGGTACGCGCAACCCTGTGTTCATGCTGGACGAGATCGATAAACTCGGCTACGACTTCCGCGGCGACCCCACCTCCGCCCTGCTGGAGGCGTTAGACCCCGAACAGAACGATAAGTTCTCCGACCATTACCTGGAGGTGCCGTTTGACCTCTCGGATGTGATGTTTATCACGACGGCGAACACGCTGGAGACGATTCCGGCGCCCCTGCGCGACCGAATGGAGATTATCCCGTTTTCGGGCTACACCGAAGACGAGAAGCTCCAGATCGCCAAGGGGTATCTGGTGCCGAAGGTGATGGAGCGTCACGGGCTGAAGCCCGAGCATATTGAGTTCACCGACGAGGCGCTGTTGCGCATCATCCGCGAATACACGCGCGAGGCGGGCGTGCGCAATCTGGAGCGCGAAATCGCCACCGTGTGCCGCAAAGTCGCCAAGAAGGTCGCCGCCGGCGAGTCGGTTCACGAGGTGATTACGCCCGACAAACTGACCGAATATCTGGGCAAGCCGCGCTATCGGTTCGGCACCAAAGAGGAAAAAGACGAGATTGGTGTGGCGATGGGGCTGGCATACACCGAGTTCGGCGGCGATGTGATGGCAGTGGAGGTCGCCGTCGTGCCCGGACACGAGGGACGCCTGATTATGACGGGACACCTCGGCGAGGTCATGAAAGAGTCGGCGCAAGCCGCGCTGACCTACATCCGCTCCCGCGCCACCCAGCTGGGGATTGACCCTGAATTCTATCGCCAGTACGATATCCACATCCATGTGCCCGAAGGCGCTATCCCCAAAGATGGTCCCTCGGCGGGTATCACGATGGCGGTCGCGCTGGCATCCGCTCTCACCCGACGCCCCGTGCGACGCGATGTAGCGATGACGGGCGAAATCACCCTGCGCGGGCGCGTGCTGCCCGTCGGCGGAATCAAAGAGAAAGTGATTGCCGCCCACCGCGCGGGCATCTACGAGGTCATCCTGCCTGCCGAAAACGAACCCGATCTGGACGAGATTCCCGAACATGTGCGCGAGCAGATGCACTTCCATCTGGTACGCCACATGGACGAGGTGCTGCCGATTGCGCTGGTGCGGGCGGAAGAGCTGGAAGAGCGCCTTAAGGAAGCCGAAGAGGCTGAGGTTGTGCAGACATGACGGAGCGCAACGAGGTCGTGGTGATGGATGCCGAGGATATCCGTCGCGCGATTACCCGGATTGCGCACGAGATTCTGGAGCGCAACAAGGGGGCGCGCGATCTGGTGGTGATTGGCATCCAGCGTCGGGGCGCGCCGCTGGCACGCCGACTCGCGCTCGCCCTCTCCCAGATTGAGGGCGTGGGCATCCCCTGCGGAAGCGTGGACATCACCCCCTTTCGGGATGATGTGCGCGACCGCCCCGCCGCGCTCAGCCGCAGCCGAACCGAAGTGCCTTTTGAAGTCACCAACAAGCGCGTGATCCTGGTGGACGAGGTGATTCAAACCGGGCGCACCGTTCGCGCGGCGATGGAAGCCGTGATGCATCTGGGGCGCCCCGCCTGCATCCAGCTGGCAACCCTGATTGACCGGGGACATCGGGAGTTGCCCATTCGCCCCGACTATGTGGGCAAGAACCTGCCCACGAGCCGCGCCGAGTTCGTGCTGGTGGAACTGATGGAACTGGAAGGGCGCGACCGCGTGGTGCTACGCAAAGGGCGCCCCTCGGAGCCATAACGATGCCCCACCTGTTGAGCGCACACGACCTGCCCCTCGCCCCGATGCTGGAGCGAATACGCCAGTATCGGGAAGGCACCACTCCTCGTCAGGGGCGTGGCACGATTGCGCTGCTGTTTTATGAACCCAGCACTCGAACACGGGGCGCGTTCGAGCAGGCATGCGTGATGCTGGGCTATCATCCTCTCGTGCTGACGCCTTCCATCAGCAGCATCGTGAAGGGGGAAAGCCTTGCCGACACAGTACGCACTCTCTGTGCGCAGGGCGTGCGGGCAATCGTGATTCGTCATCCGCACGCGGGCGCGGCGCACACCGCAAGCCGCTTTTCCACCGTGCCTATCCTGAACGCGGGCGATGGGGCGCATGAACACCCCACACAGGCGCTGCTGGATATTTACACCCTCTGGAGCCATCGGGGCTACCCGAATCCGCACACGCGCTGGCTGGAAGGGGTGAAGGTCGCGATTGTGGGCGATGTGAAACACAGCCGTGTGGCGCGTTCAAACGCAATCCTGCTGACACAGGCGGGCGCGGAGGTCTGGCTCTGTGCGCCCCCCACCCTGCTGCCCGACGCACCCCTGCCAGGGGTTCAGCAAACACACTCCATAGAGCAGGCTCTTCAAAACGCCCATGTGGTGATGGCGCTCCGCCTGCAAACCGAGCGCATGGAAAGCGGCTTCCTGCCCAGTCTGAACGCCTATCGGCGCGACTATCAGATTACCGAAGCGCGGCTGCAGGTGGCGCATCCCGATTGCGTCGTGATGCACCCCGGTCCCATCCAGCGCGGTGTGGAGATCGAGGACGCCGTTGCGGATGGCAGCCGTTCGTTGATCCTCACCCAGGTGCAGGTGGGGCTGACCGTGCGGGCTGTGTGCCTGGAGTACGCGCTGGAAAACTAAGGGCGCCCGCACTCACAGCGAATCGTGCCTCTCACAGGCGTTTCGGAGGGGACGCCGCGGCTCACGCCCCGGTTTGTGAACAGATGACAATACGCGGTCTTCAGCGTATTGATGTCGCGCTGGGTCAGCTGCAGAGGCACATTGCTCACATAGGTGGGGTACATCATGTCGGCAGGGTCCGTGCTATGCCCGGAGATGCCCAGTGCGTGCCCAAACTCGTGCGCGGCAACGCTCCGAATATCGGTCGTGTTATTCCCACGCACGCCAATCGTCATCTCTGCCTTGACAAGCACGCCGCTGCTGGGGTAATACTCGAAATCCACGCGCCCGTCGGCATTCGCTGGGTTAAAGCGCACCGTAATCTGCGCCTGCGCAGGGTCGTCCACCACCTCATAGCGAATATGGGGGTTGAAGACCTCAATCCACTGGTCAAACCCCTGAAGCGCAATCGTTTGCCATACGGGCGAGTAGTGGGCGTCGCGTTCAAAGTAGACTCGCACGGGGAACTGCTCCCAGCGCAGGAGCTTCTGCACCTCACGGGCATAGTTGGGCACAAAGGCATCCAGCGAGCAAACGATCTGCTGGCTGCCTGTACTGGTTCCTCCTCCGGGCACACAGCGAACCAGCCCCAGCACGATCACAACACTCCACCCGAAAACGAGCCAGCGCTTCATGGGCATATCCTTTATTTTCGGTCTCTGCTTGGGTATAATATACCCCGCTGGAGGATAGAGCATGAAACCCGGAATCCATCCCAAGTATGTGGTTTCGCGCGTGGTGTGCGCCTGTGGCAACACCTTTGAGACGCTCTCCACGAAAGAGGAGATACGTGTGGAGGTGTGCGCGGCGTGCCACCCGGCGTTTACCGGCGAAGGCACGCGCCGCGTGGTGGACACCGAAGGGCGCGTGGAACGATTCCTGCGCAAGTATAAAAACTACGGTCAGCAATCATGACCCCAAACGAGCCACAGAAGCGCTACTGGCGCTACGGGGGACAGGCGGTCATCGAAGGCGTGATGATGCGCAGTCCCCGCTATTTTGCCGTGGCGTGCCGCGCCCCCGATGGCTCTATCGTGGTGCAGGCAGAACCCATCAAGAACACGCTGGTCGGCAAGCTCCAGTTTCTGAACCGCCCGTTTCTGCGGGGTTTCCTGATGCTGGTGGACGCGCTGGCGCTGGGCATGCGCGCCCTGATGTTTTCCAGTCAGGTGCAGATTCAAAACGACCCCAACTATAAGCCCCCTGCCAAACCGATTCAGGATATCGCAATTGGCGGCTCTGCGGCGGTGGGGCTGGCAATCGGCATCGGGCTGTTTTTTGTGATTCCCACACTCCTGACCGACTGGCTCAAGCGCGAAGGCTGGGGCAGTTTTGAGCAGAACCTGCTGGACGGCGTCCTGCGCATTACGATTTTCCTGCTCTATGTAGGGCTGATTGGCTTGATGCCCGACATCCGGCGCGTGTTCCAGTATCACGGCGCGGAACATAAAGCCATCAATGCGCTCGAAGAGGGGCTGCCCGTCACGGTAGAGACCGCCCGCCAGCAGACGCGCCTGCATCCGCGCTGCGGCACGAGCTTCGTGCTGCTGGTGCTGGTGGTGAGCATTTTCGTGTTCGCCCTGCTGGGACGCCCTGCGTGGTACATCCGCATCCCCATGCATCTGGCGCTGCTGCCGGTGGTGGCAAGTCTGGTGTATGAGGTGATTCGGCTCGCTGGCATGTATAAGACGGGCTTCTTCACGCGCGTGCTGCTGGCGCCCGGACTGTGGACGCAATACCTCACCACCCGCGAACCGACCGACGACCAGATCGAAGTCGCCGTGACGGCGTTGCGTCATGTGCAGGCGCTGGAAGAGGAGGCGCCCGCTGAAACGCCCGCCCCAGCCGAAGCCGCCACCCCTTGACAACACCCCAAAACGCTTGGGGTATAATCTATAATGCCGTCATGTATGTTTGGCAGATACCAAGGGCAGTGGTGCCGAGAGCAGAGGACACCCGTGCCTCTGCAGTTGTTGTCGGCTGAACGGTTTAAGCACGCTATCAAAAGCCACAAAAAGAGGAGGCTGATTGAATGATCTTTCCTGAAAACGATGAACTGATTCAATACCCGCGCTATATTCTGGCTCTGCTGGCGGCGGAGCGCGCACGCCTATTGAAGGCGGGCGCAAAGCCGCTGGTGCCCGTCAACGGTGTAGAATTCAACCCGCTTTCCGTTGCGCTGGAGGAAATCGCTCAGGGCAAAATCAAACCGCTGATTATCGACGAGAACCGTGTCGAAGTGCTGATTCAGGGTCCCGAACACACCTGGCAACTGAGTACCCTGCAAGACCTGGACCGTCGTATTCAGGAAGAAACGGAAGACGATACCGAACTGCGCGAGTTTTACGAGTCGGAACTGGCGCAGCTGTTAGGCACAGAAGGCTCCGAACGCGGTGATGCCGAACAAGCCTGACTACTATGCGATTCTTGGAGTGTCGCGCGACGCCTCCCAGGACGAGATTAAAGCCGCCTACCGGAGGCTCGCGCGGCAACTCCATCCCGATGTGAACAAAGACGACCCCGACGCCGAAGAGAAGTTCAAACAACTGAACGAAGCTTATCAGGTTCTCTCGGACCCTGAAGCACGCGCCCTCTACGACCGCTTTGGACACGCAGGCGCCTCCTACACCCCCACCACCGACCCCTTCGATATGGCGGAAAACCTCTTCCAGATGTTTTTTGGGGGCACCCTCGGCGCAACGCCGCGCGGCGCGGTGGATGGCGACGACCGCCGCGTAGACCTTACCATCACGCTGGAAGAGGTGCTTCACGGCGCCGAGAAAACCGTTACAGTAGAGCGCCTGCGACTCTGCGAGCGATGCCGCGGCACGGGCGCCGAACCGGGCACAACCCCGGAACGCTGTCCCGACTGCCACGGCTCTGGGCGCGTGCGCTATACTCAGACTACTATACTGGGCACGGTGTCGCGCGTGGTGCCCTGCCAGCGCTGTCGGGGTGAGGGCGAGATTGTGCGCTCCCCATGCCGTGAGTGCAAAGGCAACAAACGGGTGCTACGGCATGATTCCATCCCCATCTCCATCCCCCCTGGCATCGAGTCGGATACCGCCCTGCTGATACGCGGCGCGGGCGATTCGGGATTGCGCGGCGGGCGGGATGGCGACCTCTATGTGGTGGTTTCCGTGGCGCCCCATCCCCGATTCAAGCGCCGCGGACGCGATTTAGCCACGCAGATTAACCTCACCTACCCCCAGCTGGCGCTCGGCGACGAAATCGAGATTGAAACGCTGGACGGCAAGGTGACTCTGGAAATCCCCGAACTCACCGAACCCTACAGCGAGATTACCCTGCACGGCTACGGCTTGCCCGACCCGCGCACGGGCAAACGCGGCGACCTGCATGTGCGCATCGGGCTAAAAATGCCCAAAAAACTCACCGACGCCCAGCGCAACCTGTTGCGCCAGCTGGCGGAAGCCTCAGGCGTGCGCCTCAAAAAGTATGCCAGCGCCGAACCGAGCAGCTTTTTTGAAAAGCTCAAACGCTCCGTCAAAGGCGAGGAGTAGAAATGGTATTCGAAAAATCGCTTGTGAGCAGGACGGGTGAACCCGTTCCTATGAAACAAAGCCAGCCTTCGCTGGCTCAGATAGCCGACGCAGGTCGGCTTCGTCTTACAGGAACGGCTTCAGCCGTCAGGCATGAGACGGCATTTTTCAAACATGCAAAGGAGTAACGCATGCGCAAAATCGCTTCGGTAGGTATTCTGGTCGCGGATGTGGTCGCCAAACCCGTCAGTCGCTACCCCGACAGAGGCGTGTGCGTGCATGTGGACACGATGGAACTGCATGTGGGCGGTTGCGCCTCCAACACGGGGCTGGCGCTGGCAAAACTGGGGTTGCCAGTGGCAGTCATCGGCAAGGTGGGGCAAGACCCCTTTGGCGATTTTCTGATACAAACGCTCCAGCAACACGGAGTGGACACGCGCGGCATCCAGCGCGCGCAGAAAGGCACCTCCAGCACGATGGTGATGGTGCATCCCGATGGCGAGCGCTCGTTTATTCACCATGTAGGCGCGAACGAGGAATTTGCCCCCGAAGATATTGACTGGGATGTGGTGCGCGAATGTGCCCTGTTCCATCTGGCGGGCGCGTTCCTGATGCCCAAAATGGACGGCGAACCCGCCAGCCGCGTGCTACAACATGCCAGAGCGCTGGGACTGACCACCAGTCTGGACACCACATGGGACGCCTCAGGGCGCTGGATAGAGCTGCTGCGTCCCTGCCTGCCTCATCTGGACTATATCCTGCCCAACTACGGCGAAGCGTGCGGGCTGACGGGCGAGACGGAGCCAGAACGAATCGCCGACAGGCTGCTGGAGGCGGGCGTCGGCACGGTGGTGATCAAGATGGACGCGCAGGGGTGTTTCGTCAAAAATCGCGAGGTCGCTTTTTCCGTGCCTGCCTACCCCGTGGAGGTGGTGGACATGCTGGGCGCGGGCGATTGCTTCTGCGCGGGGTTTCTGGCGGGGCTGGCGCTGGGCTGGGATCTCGAGAAGACGGCGCGACTGGCAAACGCGGTGGGCGCCCTCTGCGTAACCCAGCTGGGCGCGACCACGGGCGTGCGCCCGCTGGAAGAGACGCTCCGCTGGGCGGGTATCACGGCGTAGCCGCCGCCTCTTGCAGATAGGCTTCAATCACCGTGTTGACCTCGCCATCCGCACGCAGGACGCCCTTATCCAGCCAGAGCGCACGCTGTGCCACCTGACGCACCGCCTCCATGTCGTGCGAAACGAACAGAATCGTGCGCCCCTGCTCCTGAAACTCGTGAATCTTGCGGTAGCACTTCTGCTGGAAACGCGCATCGCCCACCGCCAGCACTTCGTCCACCAGCAAAATATCGGCGTCCACATGCGCGGCAATCGCGAAGCCCAGCCGCATCAGCATGCCCGATGAATAGGTGCGGATGGGGGCGTCAATATAATCTTCCAGCTCGGCGAAGGCGATAATCTCTGGCAGGCGTTCGGCAACCTGTCGGCGCGTGAGACCCAGAATGACCCCGTTGAAATAGATGTTCTCCAGCCCTGTGAGGTCGGGGTGGAAGCCCGCGCCCAGTTCCAGCAGGGGCGCGACGCGCCCGTTTACGGTAATGGAGCCTGAAGTGGGGCGGTAGACCCGTGCAATAATCCCCAGCAGGGTGCTTTTGCCCGACCCGTTGCGCCCGATGACGCCCACCGTCTCGCCCTGATGGATGGTGAAACTCACCTCTTTGAGGGCGACGATATGCTCCATGCGCTTTGGCAGGAACGCCAGCAACAACCCTTTGAGGGACGAATAGGGCTGGTGACTCAGCAGGAATTCTTTGGTGAGGTTCTGGGCGCGGATGGCGATCTCCGCGCCCTTTTGAGAAAGCGTGCCCATCGTCAGATGTCGCCACCGCCGCGTCCGCCGCGCCCACCTGTGCCAGGACCTGTGGGCTGCTGTTGCTGCTGCGGGCGCGTGGGCGCACGGCGCAGGCTGTTATCCACATGAATCGCCCATGTGTAGCGCACGGTGTTGCCTGCCCAGTCGGAGGCGATGACGGTGAGCGTGTGGCGTCCATCCGCCAGCGGCTGTACCGTGCCTCCCGAACGCAGGCGCACGGTAACCTCGCCCAGCGAGGGATCGTACTCCGCTTCCAGCGGCTCGTCGTCCAGCAGGAACTGCACCGAGCCGGGGTTGACCCCGCTCCCGTCGTCCCGAATGCGGGCGAAAAAGTCCAGCGGCAGCTGCCCCGACATCATTTCGCCTACATTCGGGAGGGTACGCACGACCTGGGGCGGCGTGCGATCCACCCAGTTATAGAGGAAAGCGGTCAGATTGCCTTCCGCCGTCGCCACAACCAGCCCGTTGGGGATAAACAGCAGTCGGCTTGTGATAGCAAGGTACGCAATCCGCCGATTGTTGGCATCCAGCGTGCCTTCGGGCGGGCGCAGGGTGTAGAGCCATTTCAATTGCCCTTCGGGCAGGGAGTAGCGCAGGAGAGTGCCACGCCGCGTTACCACCCACAGGTCGCCCTCGTGAATCACGGGCGGGAACAACGGCTCATAGCGCAGGGTGATGGGCGCTCTATCACTGCCCGCAATTAACCTGCCGTTATGGTCGTAAACCAACACGCGGTTCTCGCGAGTGGTGACCACCACATAGTCCTCGTTTGCAGCAGGCGCAAGGCGAATTTCGGTAGTAAACTGGCGTCGCCAGCGGAGCGCTCCGCTGTTAGGGTTCAGCGCCAGCAGCTGGTCGCTGGAGGTGGCATAGATACTATTGTTCGCATAGACAGGCTGGGGGTCGTAGTTCGGTGCGGGCAGGCGATAGACCCAGCGCCGTCGCCCACCGCTCGCCGTAATTGCATGGATGAACCCGCCGTTCGTGCCGAAATAGAGCGTATCTTCTACCTTGACGAGGCTCCCCGTGATGTAGTCGTCGGTGCGATAGGGCGCGCTCCATACCGGTTCGCCGTTGCGGGCGTTGATGGCATAGACCTCGCCGCCGCCCGTACCGAGGTAGAGAATATCCTCGTCCAGCACGAAGCGAGCCGTGGGGGCGCTCCGTGCCCGGAAAATCCAGCGTACCGCGCCCGTTTCGATATCCAGCGCGTACACATTGCCATTGCTCGCCCCGAAGTAGACGAGGTTCTCGCCCTCCACAGGCTGTCCCAGAATCGTGGCGTCCAGCGGGGCGTCGGCAGGGTACTGCCACTTGAGCGTGCCATCCTCTACATTCACGGCGTAGAGCCGCGTCAGGCAGGGATAATAAATCGTCTTTTTACCCAGTCCCGGTGTGGCGGGGTTGTTCGGCGCGGCGTTGCCGAAGAACTGCCATGCCGCTATTGGCGTCTGCGCCAGTGCGCCGAGCCAGAGCAACCCGAACGCCAGTAGTGTCGTGAATCGCCTCATATTTGCCTCCTGTATGCGGTTCGCACTCTATTCGACGACCATGCACAACTTCCTGCTTCACGATTTCTGAGGCGGGTGGAGCGTGATGCGTCGCGCATATTCGCTCCCGTCGGTGCTGCGCCTGCGATGAACTGTGATTGTCGCGCCCACTTTGACCTGCTGGGGCTTGATGGGCTTGCCCTCGGAGACAAACTCGGTGTTCTGGTCATAGACGAATTCGCGCGTGTCGCCCGCGCGGGTGCGAATGGAAATACGCCGATTGAGCAAATCATGCGTTTGCACCACGCCCTGCACCGTGGGGAGCGTGCGCTCGCGTGCCTGCTGGGTGTCCTGTTCGCGGTCGCTTACTGCCTGCGCCAGCGTGTCCAGATTCGACAGCAGGCGCGGGGCAATAAAGACCACCTCCCCCTGCTTGAAGTCTTCAGGCGAAGCGGGCTGTCCGCCCTTCTCCCACTGCGTGCGGGCGTTATGGCGATAGGTGAACTCGCTTTTGTCGGGGAACTCCAGCGTGAGAGTCTCTTCATCGAGCGCCTTGAGAACGCCCTTCACCACGCCGCGACGCACGGTATCGAGCCACTTCCATGTGTCGGGGTCTGCCAGCTCGCGCACGATGGGTTTGCGCCCTGTGTCTACGCTCATGCGTACCATGACGCGCTTGCCCGTGTGTTCGGCAAGTTTTTCCAGGGCAAGAGGCTTTTTCTCCCACCAGAGGCGCGGGTTTTTGTGCAAATCGGCAACAAACTCGGCTTGACCTGTTCGCTGCAGGGTCAGCGTGCGCTGCTGGAGGTCTACTTTGACGAGTTTGACCTGTGCAATCTCCGTTTCCGCAAGCGCAACGGCAATACACCCGATTGCCCAGCACAGCCCCAGCAGGGCGAATCGTGTCGCTCTCATACCTGTCCTCCCCGTGAAACCCTCGTTCGGAATGATGGCCGTTTTTCCTGCGAGCGAACCGTGTTTTTACGGTTTTACCTGAAACATCTCGCCATCGCGGCAGAAGTGCGCTTCGAACTTTTCGGGCTGGGTTGCGCCCACACCGAAGTCGCCATCGGAGCGGATAGCGATCACGGCTGCTTGAATCTGCGCGGTTTCGGGCTTACGCTGGAGCATATACTGAATCACGCGCTGGCAGGCTGTTTGCGCCGCGACGCCCTCGCGCATCAGTTCCACCACGCGGCTGGCGAGCGCGAAGCGCCAGATTTCCTCGCCTGTGCCTGTGCAGACCGCCGCGCCCGCCTCGTTATCGGCATACAGCCCCGCGCCGAAGATGGGCGAGTCGCCCACGCGCCCGGGCATCTTCCATGCCAGCCCGCTGGTGGAACACGCAACTACCAGATGCCCCTCGTGCCAGCCCAGCACGCCGACGGTATCGTGGGATTCGCCAGCGCGCGCCCTCGAAACCTCCTGCGGCGCATGGCGCTCCTGATACCACGCATGCCAGCGGCGGATGCTTTCTTCAGTGAGCAAGCTGCGCGGTTGAAAACCCTGCTGAATCGCGAACCGTTCTGCGCCCTCCCCCACCAGCATCAGGTGGGGGGTCTTCTCCATCACGCGCTGGGCAATCCGAATGGCGGGTACGAAACGGCGCACGCTCGCCACGGCGCCCGCTCGCAGCTGCGCGCCCTCCATCACCGCCGCGTCCAGCTCCACCTCACCAATCTGGTTCGGCAAGCCACCGTAGCCCACCGAAAGCACCTCTGGGTCCAGCTCCACCGCTGCCGTAGCCGCCACCACCGCCTCCAGCAGGCGTTTTGCGGGGTCTTTCAGCGGAGATCCCTGCCAGGTTTGCCATGCGTGTTCTACGGCGCGACGCCCGAACCACCATGTGGCTGCAAAAAGCGTGTGCATATCCTCCTGCTTCGTGATGGGGAGCGAGTTTCCTGCTCTTCCTCGCCTGCACTGCGTCCTCAGATGCTGCTAACGGGGGGTAGAGACTCGCAGAAGCATCATGACGCGCCATGCAAAAAATCACTTCATCTGCAGATTCTTGCCCCCAGAATCGCTCCAAGGAGGGACAAATTAGGACAAAAGTCCTACCCGTTCCGCGCCAAAGCGATGTATATTATCGACAACAGGGGCGCTATGCTCTCTTCACACGACACTTTCTGGAAGGAGGTTCTGAAGATGCGGAAGGTCAGAGTGAACAGAGCGAGCGTCGCGCTGTGGGCGCGACTGAGTGGTGTGTTGCTGACGGGACTGATGACACTGGCAGTGTTGCCTGCGCAGCGGCTCTACTGGCTGGGGACGCTGACCGAGACAGGCGGCGTCAGTTATGCGTATGGCGTTTCCAACGACGGGCTGACGGTTGTGGGGCACGCGAACGGCAGCGCCGTGGTGTGGAATCGCGCCGCGAACACGATTATCGTTGTCCTGCAAGGGTCGGATTCTCGCCTGTGGGCGGTCTCGGCAGATGGCTCTGTGGCTGTGGGGAACACCTACCCCGATCCGGTAGGGGGTCCTGAGCGTGCGTTTATGTGGACGCGGCAGAACGGCTTCCAGTGGCTGCCCCCTGCGCCAGGAACCTTCTGTTGGACAGCTGACATCACGCCCTCAGGGAGATATGCGGTCGGGAAGTCCAGGGCTGGCGACAATTTGCCCACCCTGTGGGATTTGAGTCAGAACCCACCTGTGCGGCGCGCCTATGCGCCACAAGGGATGTGGCTTGGCGATGCCTATGGCATTTCCGACGATGGGCGTATTATCGCCGGGTTTGGGCACGGCAGTGGCTGGGGCTTTCGGGGCATAGTCATCGGCTTGCGCGACGACTTCAGCGTCGCGTGGTCGCGGATTCTCGCGCCCGCTTCGGGACATTCCAGCTGTGTAGCGCGCGGGCTGTCTGCTGATGGCGCAGTGGTAGTAGGCACCTCTGTGGCTTCGTGGTTCAGTGTTTACTACCCCGCGATGTGGCGTGCGGCGAACAACTGGAACCCCGAACTGCTGGCGCATCTGGGTGGCAGTGCAGGGGTAGCGTATGACATCCGCGGCGATGTGATTGTGGGCTTCTGTCGGAATGCGTCAGGGCAAAACCGCGCTGTGCGCTGGCGACTGGCAACGGCGACCACGCAGGTGGAAGACCTGAACCAGACCTACGCCAGCCTGCTGACCGACGGCTCACGGCTGGAGGTTGCTTGGAGGCTTAGCGCGAACGGGCGCTACATCGTGGGCTGGGGCTATCACGCGCCCAAAAACCGCACGGAGGCGTTTCTGCTGGATACAGAGGCGTCCAGCACGCGCGGGGATGTGAACGGCGATGGCTGCGTGGACGACGCCGACCTGCTGGAGGTGCTGTTTGCCGTCGGTGGTGGGAGCGGGATAGAAGACCTCAACGGCGACGGGGTTGTGGACGACGCCGACCTGCTGGAGGTGCTCTTCAACTTCGGCAGTGGGTGTTAGGGCGTCCAAGAGCCCCCAGCCTGTAGGAGGGCGTCTCTGGTCTTATAGGGGTAGGTTTTTTCATGCCTCCCCGAAAGAGCGACGGCTGAAGCCGTTCCTAATAAACAAAGCCAGCCTTCGCTGGCTGTAGTCCCCTGTTTACGGGGGGTTGGGGGGCTGAGCCGACGAAGGTCGGTTTCGTCTTATCGGAACGGCTTCAGCCGTCAGGCTGGAGAGAAGTTTCGCGAGACTGTTCGCCGCTATGGAGCGGGGTATACTTAGGTCAGGGTGAGATGCTATGGAGCAGGTTGTCTCCACAGAGGCGCGCACCGCGCCGCAGCAACCCCGCACCTTCGCGGAGTTCCTGCAGCAGTACGACGGCACGCACGCCGAATGGGTCAACGGGGAGGTAATGCCGCTTATGCCTGTGTCGGTAGAGCATCAAGATATAAGTATGTTTTTGCTGAGCTTGGTGGTGAACTGGGTTGCGTATCACGAATTGGGGAAGGTCTACCACCCGCCGCTGCTGGTGAAGTTGCCGTTGCCCGAAGGCAGAGAGGTCGCCCGCGAGCCGGATATTGTGGTCATCCTCAACAACAACGCAGGACGCTTTGAGGCGCAATACTTCGACGGCGCGCCCGACCTGATTGTGGAAATCGTCAGCCCCGCCAGTCGGCACACGGATCGCTTTGTGAAGTTCGAGGAGTACGAGACGGCGGGTGTGCCTGAATACTGGGTGATTGACCCTGACCGTCGGTATGCGGAGTTTTTCCAGCGCGATGCGGCAGGGTTCTATCGGGTGGCGTTTGGCGGTTCGGAGGGGGTCTATCGCAGTCGCGTGCTGGAGGGCTTCTGGCTGGAGGTGGGGTGGTTGTGGGCGCGTCCGCCGTTGTGGGGAGTTATGAAGCAGTGGGGGCTTGGTTGAGCGTTGTGGCGTGCGGCTCCGATGGGTTCATCGCCCCTGTCGCAGGCGGCGAACGGCGTAGGCAGCGTCGGCTTGGAGCCGAATCGCTCCAAGCCGACGCATAGAGTTACCACCACCGCTCGCGACGAGAGGGCTTACTCAGCACGAGTGAAAGCACTTCGTCGCAGAGCGCCAGCAGTTGCCGCACACGCTCTGTCTCCCAGCGCTCCTGGAAATGTTCGAGGATGGCGTCCACCAGCTCGATAACCCGCTCAGAATGCGGCGACTCTTCGGAATGCTCCGCAAGCCAGGCGTCCAGCTCGAGCAACAGTTCCAGCAGGTACTGGTCAACGAGCGTGGGCGACTCAGGCTTTATTGAGCGCAGGTCGTGATAGAGACGCTGCAGTGGAGCGAACGACCTGCTTTCCGGAGCGGGCGCACTGAAGACAGGGGATGACTCTGCAGGCGCGCTCTGTGGGGCATCGCTCGAAACATCCCAAGCGAATTCTAAACGCGATTCATCGTCTGCTGGCGGCGACGGCATGGATAGTTGCCTTGATATCAGGAACGAAGGCGGTTCATCGGAAATGGAGCGCATGAACAGCGCGCGCGCAGGCGAGGCAAGTCTGAGCGATCGCCAGCCGCGGGGGATTTCGACAGGCTGCACGATACGGTGCTGAACGCCTCCCGGATTGACCTGCTCGCTTCGGTCGATGGCGATGAAGGCGGTGAAGCGCGACAGCACACCATACTGGAGCGAGGTTTGCACAATTCGCTGCTCCAGTCGCTTGATTCGCGCGATGTAGTAGAGGTCTTCGAGCATGCGCACCATGTGTCGCGCCCAGCTAAAGCGCAGTATGGGGGTACGCACGCGGCGGACGCGCACGGTTTGCCGCCACACGCTCCCGTCGGGTTGTCGCGCCTCAATAGCGACCACGGCGTTCCTGGGGACATGCCCCTGCCAGCGCTGCAGCACATAGGCGACGCCGCGCGTATAGAGGTTTATCGGCGACTTCGGCACGGCTGTGCTGGGCATCAGTGGCACATCGCTACTACTGACCTGAATGTCGCGAAGTACGGGCGTGCTGAGCCGCTGGCGCAGCAGATCGAGCGTCTCATCGAGGCGGTCTTCGCTCTCGATGGGCATAAACAGCCCGCCCGTCTGCTCTGCCAGGCGGCGCAGGAAGGCGTCGTTGAGCGCTTCATCAATACCCACGATGTAGAGGGTAACGCCCGCGTTCGCCACATAGCGCAGAATCTGCTCCTCGTTGCCCACCTGACCATCGGTAATCAGCACGACAATCGGACATGCTTCTCGCGGTGTTTCTTCCGATTGCCCCTGTGCGGGATGCGTACACTGCTGAATTGCCGCCTGTAGCGCTCTGAGCATCTCCGTACCGCCACGGGCATGAATTCGCGCCAGCCACTGCGTCGCCTGGAAGCGCGCCCTATCGGACGCAGGCTGGAACGCGCCGTTGTCAAACGCCTCCACAGTATCGTCGAACACCAGCACGCCGAATCGGGCGGTAGGGTTCAGCGAGTCGATCAGGCGCACGGTGGCGCGTTTCGCCGCCTCCATCTTCCAACCGTCCATACTGCCCGAACGGTCCACAACGAAAAGCACATCGCTCAGCATGGCGGGCGACTCGGCGTTGTCGGCGAATACAAGGGTTAGTAGCGTGCCCTCGTTGGGATTGTTCGGGTCGGGCGCCAGCAGGGCGCGCGTGGTCCGCTCCTTCTGCAGGAGACGGAAGCGCAAGATGAAATCACGGTCGATGCGCTCACCGGGCTGCAGGCGCACGGTGTAGACACCCTGAGCGTTGATGGTCATCACATTATGCAGCGAGGCGCGCAGGTCTGTAAGGGGCGTTGTGCGCCCATCGATGCGCACCTCGATGGCAAGTTGCACGGGGTTCGGGAAACCTGGCAGCAGCACAGGCGGGGTAATTCGCGAGGCGTCGGGCACGGCGTCGGTGTCGGGTGCGGTGCCGTAGCCCACCGAGTCGTCGAGAGGCATTCCGGGAATGTAGCGCGGCGCGACCACCAGCGGCACGCGATAGGTTGCCTCGCCGCTGTCCAGCTCCAGCAGGCTGTAGAGGGTCAGCGTGATATGCGCCTCTTCGCCAGGCATCAGGTTCCCCACGCTGAGGGTGAACACATTCGGGCGTTCCTCTTCCTGCATCGCGGCGCGGTATCCCTGCTGAATGGCGGCTTCGTACTCCTGTCGCGCCTGCAACCGCTCTTTCAGCACGCCTTCCACCACGCGCCCGTTCACGGTCATCTGGAACCCCCCCACACCGGCGCGGTCGGGCAGAGGAAAGATATAGATCGCCTCCAGCGCCCGGTCGGTTGGGTTCTGAAAGGTCTGGCGAATGACGGTCTGGGCGAAAATGCCTACGATGTCCGCCTCGACTTCAAGGCGTTTCAGGGGCAAGTTACCCTGTGGCGTCGTCAAGGCGCCAATCCCGTTCTGTGACGGCTGCGCGGGCAACATCTCCACGACGGGAACGCTCTGCACTTTAGTCTGCTTCGCCATTTCGTTCAACCTCCATCGGTAGGTTCTCACCGGAAACAACGCCCAGTTCGTTCAGGAGGCGCATTAGGGGCATCGCCGCACGCTGGATTTGTGCAATCGCCTGCGGGTCGAGCGGCTGATCCAACTGCAGACTCAGCTCGACGCCGGGCGCAAGCGACACCACCTGCCAGGTTTGCACTGCAAGCGCTTGGGTTGCTTCAGGTGGCGCGGGCAGCGTCTTCCAGAATCGACGGCGACGGCGCACCGACACCGTAGGCGCTTCGGCTGGCGCGTCCAGCGATTCGGGCAGGCGGGCAATCCGCTCCAACGCCTCGTCGGTCAGCCCGTACAAACGCTGTTGAATCTCCACCAGCGATAGCCCCTCGGCTTGCAGTCGTTTGATGGCGACCAGCTGCGCCAGATGGCGGCGGGTGTAGTAGGCAATACGCCCGCGCATTATCGGGCGATCCAGCAGTCCCAGCGTGGTGTAGTAGCGCACCGTGCGCAGGTTCGGCAGCTCCGCTACCTGACGGCTCGGCGGACCCCAGTAGTCCTGCCGTAATACCTGTGCAGCGACCTGCGTCAGCGCCTCTATAGTCCACAACGGCTGCGTCGTTTCCATCCACACCCTATTATACCACACTGCAATATATCACTGTCAAGTCTTGCGGAAGGCGTTCGGAGGTCTTTTGCGAGCTTGTTTCCAGAGGTGTTTGGGCGTGAGGCGCGCTGTTCGCTGCTACGATATGAGGTATACTTAGGTCAGGGTGAGATGCTATGGAGCAGGTTGTCTCCACAGAGGCGCGCACCGCGCCGCAGCAACCCCGCACCTTCGCGGAGTTCCTGCAGCAGTACGACGGCGCGCACGCCGAATGGGTTAATGGAGAGGTTGTACCTGCTATGCCCGTATCAATTGAGCATCAACGGTCAAGCAGGTTCCTCTACACGCCGCTGAGCAGTTGGGTAGATTATCACAATCTTGGAGAGGTCTACCACCCGCCGCTGCTGGTGAAGTTGCCGTTGCCCGAGGGCAGAGAGGTCGCCCGCGAGCCGGATATTGTGGTCATCCTCAACAGCAACGCAGGACGCTTTGAGGCGCAATACTTCGACGGCGCGCCCGACCTGATTGTGGAAATCGTCAGCCCTGCCAGTCGGCATACTGACCGCTTTGTGAAGTTTGAGGAGTATGAGACGGCGGGCGTGCCCGAATACTGGGTGATTGACCCTGACCGTCGGTACGCGGAGTTTTTCCAGCGCGATGCGGCAGGGTTCTATCGGGTGGCGTTTGGCGGTTCGGAGGGGGTCTATCGCAGTCGCGTGCTGGAAGGCTTCTGGCTGGAGGTGGGGTGGTTGTGGGCGCGTCCGCCGTTGTGGGGGGTGTTGAAGCAGTTGGGTCTTGGGTGAGCGTCGCCGCTTGCTACTCAGATTGGTTCCTTCGCCTGTGCTTCAATCCGGGCAATCCCACCCCCCCATAACCCCTTCTTAACACATCGTCGGGTATGCTTATGGCTGGGAGGAAGCTATGCAGGACAAATGGACTCGTCGGGAAATCTTGCGGCTCGGTTTCGCAGGCGCAACAGGCTTGGCGCTTTCCAGACTGGCGCTCGCCTCGCCCTCACAGAGACGCTCTGACGGTAAAGTCAAAAACATTATCTTTATGGTCTCGGACGGCATGAGCGCGGGTGTGCCGTCGCTAACAGACGAATTTGGCAAGCTGGTGCGGGGGAAAGGCTCGTTCTGGTATCAACTGCTCCAGTCGCCCGAGGCAACGCTCGGCTTTTTCGATATGGCGTCGCTCAACTCGCTGGTAACCGACTCGTCGTCGGCGTCGTCTTCTTGGGGAAGCGGCTCGCGCATCTTCAACGGCGCGGTGAATGTGCTTCCCGATGGCACGCGCCTGACCCCGATTGCCCACATCGTCAAAAACGCAGGAAAGAAGGTGGGGCTGGTGACCACCACGCGCATCACGCACGCAACGCCTGCAGGCTTCGCCGCCGTGCAACCGAACCGCGACGACGAAGACGAGATTGCCCCCCAGTATAAGGGGATTGTGGATGTGCTGATGGGCGGCGGTTTGCGTCATTACGCCCCCGAACAGCGCAAAGACAAACGCAACCTGATTGAGGAGTACCAACAGGCGGGCTACACTTACTGGAATCGGCGGGAGCAGGTACTTTCCAGCGAGCGCCCCGAAAAGGTGCTGGGGCTGTTCTATGGGAGCCATCTGCCCTTCACGATTGACCATATCCACTCCGATACGCTCAAGCAGAGCGTGCCGACGCTCGCCGAGATGACCCGCAAAGCGCTGGAGATTCTGAGCCAGTCGCGCGAGGGCTTCCTCCTGCAAGTCGAGGGCGGGCGCGTCGACCATGCGGCGCACGCCAACGACGCCGCCGCGATTTTCTGGGACCAGCTCGCCTTTGACGATGCGATTGAGGTCGTCTACGAGTTCGCTTCCAAACGGGACGATACGCTTGTGATTATCACCAGCGACCACGGCAATTCCAATCCGGGCTTGAACGGCATGGGTGTGGAATACGGTGATTCTAACAAGGCATTTGCACGGCTGGCGCAGGCACGCTGCTCGTTTGAGTTGCTCCCCAGCCACCTGCGCGGCGCCGATGCCGACAAAGTGCGCGCTGTGATTCGCGAGCAAATCGGGCTTGAAATTAATGGCGAGGAAGCCAGCGCGCTGGCGAATGCGCTCGCCAACCGAATGCCCCCCATCTGGAACGCCCAGCATCGGAACCTGCAGGGGCTGCTGGGAGAAATTCTCAGCAACTACAACGGCATCGGCTGGACAGGCACTTCTCACACCGCCGACTATGTATGGGTTACCGCGCTGGGTACTGGACGCGAGGAGTTCCACGGGCTGGTGCGCAACACGGACGCTTTCTATAAAATGCTGAAGCTGTTCGGGTTGTCGTTCAAAAACCCCAGCATGTCGCCCGAAGAGGCACGCAAGTATCTCTCTCGCGCCCCGCGCGTGGAGACGCCGCACTGGGTGTGAGAGGCAACTTCGCTGGTGCCTGAGCAAGACGGGTGAACCCGTTCCTCATAAACGAAGCCCGCCTGCGCTGGCTCTTCGTAGCCTGGGCATCCTGCCCAAACTCAAGCGCAGGGATGCGCTTGCTACTTCAGCCGACGAAGGTCGGCTTCGTCTCATAGGAACGGCTTCAGCCGTCGGGCACAAACGCGCTACAATTCCTCAGCTTGCTCATTTTCCGAAACAGCCCCTGAACCGTTTCGAATGCAAAACCCCAAAAAACTATCGGGTATGCTTAATAGCAACCTCACTCGTGTAAGGTTAAACAGGAGAACAGGCGATGCGGATACGGTTTAATCCAGAGATGCCGCGCTATGTGCAGGTGCGGCAGTGGGTGGAGCGGCAGATTGCGCTGGGCTACTGGCGTTCGGGCGATGTGTTGCCGCCCGAACGCGAGCTGGCGAATCAGTTGGGTGTCAGTCCCCTCACCATCAGCCGTGCGCTTCAGGCACTGGCGCGAGAAGGCGTGCTGATGCGCAAGCGCCGTGTGGGCACGGTGGTCGCCAGCGAACTGCCCCCTACGCTCCTTCAGCGCACTTTCACCCTGATGGTGCTGGGAATCCGCGCGGGCACACGGCAGACAACGGACTTTTATTATGGTGCAGTTCAGCGCAGTATTCTCAGTAAGCTTTCCGACCACGCCATCCGCACGCTGTGGCTGGACTATCAGTTTGATCAGGTGGAGCGCGAGCTGCAATCAGGCGAGGTTATCGGCATTCTTGCAATTGCTCCTGCGGCGGAGCATATTCCCCTGTTGAACGGTCTTTTTGAGCGGGGTGTGCCGATTCTGGTGGTGGGCGCCAGCGCGGAGGAGTGGGTGTTGCCTTCGGTGGATACCGACAACTATCGCGCGGCGCGAGAGGGCGTGCAACACCTGCTGGAGCTGGGGCATCGGCGCTTCGTGGGGCTGTTTGGCGCGTTGGAAACCTTCAACTCGCGCGACCGCTGGCGCGGCTTCCGCGACGCCCTGCGCGAGGCGGGCGTCCCCTCTGAGTCGGTATGGACTTTCACCGTGCCCTACGCCGATGAGATAGGCGACGCCTTTCGTGAGGGGCTGGCGACCGTGCTACGCCTGCCCAATCGCCCCACAGCGGTGTTCGCAGGGGGATTTTACCTTGCACTCTCGGCGTTGCAGACGATTCACCAGTTGGGTTTGCGTGTGCCTCAGGATGTCTCTGTGCTGGGGTTTGACGACCCGCCCTCGGCGAGCCTCGCGATGCCGCCGCTGACCACCTTCCGCCAGCCGCTGGAACAACTGGGCGCGCTCGCTGTGCAACGCCTGCTGGAACTGGCGAAAGGACACAAACCCACCCCTCTGCACGAATACCTGCCGCTGGAGCTGATTGTGCGCGAGTCGACGGGGAGGGCGCCCTAATCCAACCCCCTGTGCGCTAATTCAATCGCATACAGTGCCGCGCGTGCCTTGTTGAGGCACTCCTGATATTCGCGCTCAGGCTGGGAATCCGCCACAATCCCTGCGCCCGCCTGCACATGCGCCATGCCGTCCTTGAGCAGAATCGTGCGGATGGTGATGCAGGTGTCCATGTCGCCCGTGTAGCTGAAGTAGCCGACCGCGCCCGCGTAAGCGCCGCGCTGGGTCGGTTCCAGCTCATCAATAATCTCCATCGCCCGCACCTTCGGTGCGCCCGACACCGTGCCTGCAGGAAAACACGCCCGCAACACATCAAACGCATCCACATCCTGACGCAGCTGCCCCACCACCTCCGATACGATATGCATCACATGCGAGTAGCGCTCAATCACCATCAGTTCGGGAACCTGCACTGCGCCATATTGGCAGACGCGCCCCAGATCGTTACGCCCCAGGTCCACCAGCATAATATGCTCGGCGCGCTCTTTGGGGTCTGCGAGCAATTCTTGCTCCAGCGCCCTGTCCTCTTCGGGGGTGGCACCGCGCGGACGCGTGCCCGCAATGGGGCGCGTACGGGCACGGTTCCCCTCCACCGTCACCAGCACTTCGGGCGAAGCGCCAATCAGCGTGGTCTCGCCCATCCGCAGGAAGAACATATAGGGCGACGGGTTCACCGAGCGCAACGCCCGATAGAGATTCAGCGCAGGCGCCCGCACAGGCACGCTGAAACGCTGGGACAGCACCACCTGAATGCAATCCCCCGCATGGATGTAGTCCACTGCCCTGCGCACGGCATCTTCAAACGCCTCACGCGTGATGTTCGCCTGCGGCTCCAGCCGGAAGGTGGGGTCTTCAAAGCGCGGCGGGGGCGGCGTGGGCGCCCGCAGGCGCGAGAGTGCCCACTCGATTCGCGAGCGCGCCCGCTGAAGGGAATCCGCCCCTGTCGGCTCCACCAGCGCCACAATCCGAATCTGGTGCAACACATGGTCAAACACCAGCACCAGCTCAGGAAACATCCAGCAACAATCGTCCACCTCAAGGTCATCAGGGGGCGGCTGGGGCAAGCGTTCAAAAAAGCGCACCATATCGTATGCCATATAGCCCACCGCGCCACCCCCAAAGCGCGGCAACCCCGCCACAGGCTGATAGGGATACCGATGCAGGAGGGCGCGCACCAGGTGCAGAGGGTCCTGGTCTTCGGGAATGGTCTGGGTTTGCCAGCCGCCGTCGCGTGTCCACAGGCGTGCCGTGCGCCCTTTCGTGCGTACAATCGTGTGGGGTTCCAGCCCAATCAGTGAGTAGCGCGCGACCTGCTCGCCCCCCGTAACGCTCTCCAGAAGGAATGCGTACTCCGAGTCGCCCGCGACTTTGTAAAACGCCGAGACAGGGGTCTCCCAGTCCGCCAGAACCGTATGCACCACAGGTTGAATTGCGCCGACGCTGGCGCCAGAATAGGGCAGCTCCGACTTCTCCATACGCGCTAAAGTTATACCCCAACCTGCTGGGGTACAATCAGGGCGATGAGTCTGGATATGGCGGTGGAGCGGTTTCTGACGCATCTGGGCACGGTGCGTTCGCCTCATACGGTCAAAGCCTACGGCACGGATCTGGCGCAGTTTGTGGAGTACGCGCTCAGCACAGGAATCGATTCGGTCGCAACGGTTAGCCCGCGACTGGTTCGGGCGTGGCTCGATTCGCACCGCGCGGCGTCGCGCACCACCCGTGCCCGGAAACTGTATGCGTTGCGCTCATTCTTCAAGTTTTGTCGCGCGATGGGCTGGCGCACCGACGACCCCTGCGCCGAGATTGCCATCCCCACGGAGCGGCGTACACTACCCAAAATGCTCACCGAGCGTCAGACGGAAGCGCTGCTGAACCAGCCTGCGGAACGCCCGCTGGATCCTTTAGCGATTCGCGACCGCGCTCTGCTGGAACTGATGTACGCCACGGGCTTGCGTGTGAGCGAAGTCGCCAGCCTCGATGTGAACGCGATAGACTTCGAACAGCAGGCGATTCGGGTGCGTGGCAAGGGCGGGCGGGAGCGAGTCGTGTTGTTCGGGCAGGCGTGCCACGAGGCGCTCGGCGACTACCTGCGCGAGGCACGCCCGAAACTGCTTAATCTGCATAAGCCCACACGCGCGCTCTTTCTGAACGCCGACGGCGGACGGCTCTCCACACGGAGCATTCACCGCATCATCAAACGCTACGGACGCCAGATTGGCGAGAACATCAGCCCGCACACCCTGCGCCACACCTTCGCCACTCATATGCTGGACCACGGCGCTGACCTGCGCACCGTGCAGGAACTGCTGGGACACCGCAAACTCAGCACCACGCAGATTTACACCCATCTCACTTTAGACCGCCTGCGCCGCACCGTTAATCGCGCCCTGCCCCGCCTCACCGACCCCGATGAAGAGTAGCCGTCGGGTATAATCCGCTCTCAGAGAGGAGGTTGAAACACGCTATGGAACGACCGAACGCAGTAACATTTCTGGGAAATCCGCTCACGCTCGTGGGGAAAGAACTCAAGCCGGGCGATCCAGCTCCCGACGCCACGCTCGTCAAGCAAGACCTGTCCACCGTGAACCTCCGCGACTATTTCGGCAAAGTTTTGCTGATTAGCGTCGTGCCGTCGCTCGATACGGGGGTCTGCAGCGCCCAGACCAAACGCTTCAACGAAGAGGCAAGCCAGCTGCCCGATGCCGTGCAGGTGTTGACGGTCAGCATGGATTTGCCCTTCGCCCAGAAGCGATTCTGCGGCGCGGAAAACATCGACAAGATAGAAGTGCTTTCCGACCATCGTGAGGCGTCGTTCGGGCAAGCCTATGGCACGCTGGTCAAGGAACTGCGCATCGAGTCGCGCGCCGTGTTCGTGATTGACCCGCAGGGCATCGTGCGCTATGTGGAGTATGTGCCCGAAATCACGAATCATCCCAACTACGACGCCGCGCTTCAGGCAGTGCGCGCGTTGCTCTAACTGAGGCACCACCATGCACTGGCTTCCACTTCCCCGGGAACTGACTGTCTCGGAAGAGCGTCTTCCGTTCGCAGGCTGTCATGCGATTAAGCACCCTGCAGGCTGGGAGGGGGCGGTGCGCCCGCTCAGCGCGTTGGGCGAGGCGTTTGGCGGCTGGACCGCCTTTTTTGAGCATGACGCCTCGCTTGCGCCCGAAGCCTACCGTTTGCAGATAGAAAACGGGCGCATTCGGGTGCAGGCAGGTTCGCCACGCGCCGCATTCTACGCCTGCCACACCCTCCTGCAGGCGTGGGACGGCAAGTCGCTGCCGATTCTGAGCGTCGCCGACGCGCCTACCCTCGCATGGCGGGGCGTGGTGGAAGGTTTCTATGGCGTGCCATGGAAACACGCGGCGCGGCTAAGAATGCTTGACTTTATGGGCGCGCACAAAATGAACATCTACCTCTACGCGCCCAAAGATGACCCCTATCACCGCGACCGCTGGCGCGACCCCTATCCGCCTGAAGAGGCTGAACGGCTTCACGAGCTGGTGCAACGCGCTCAACAGAACTTCATCGAATTCGTCTTCTGTATCAGCCCCGGGCTGTCGATGGTCTACTCCGACCCGGAAGAGTTCCAGCGCCTTGTGGCGAAAATCGAGGCGGTTCAGGCGATGGGCGTGCGCGCCTTCGGCTTGCTGGTGGACGACATCCCTGAAGAGCTGCAACACGAGGCGGACAGGGCGGTCTATAGCTCGCTGGCGCATGCGCATGCCGACCTTGCGAACCGTCTTCACCACTGGCTGAAGGAGCGCGACAGCACCAGCTGGCTGATTGTGTGTCCCACCTTCTATCACAATCGGGGCGAGCCGCCGTATGTGAAGGAACTCGGCGAGCGCACCGAGCGCGGTATCTCCATTATGTGGACAGGTCCGAAGGTGGTCTCCCGCGAAATCACGCACGAAGACGCCGAGCTGTTTACGCTGGCAATCCGGCGCAAGCCCTTTGTGTGGGACAACTACCCTGTGAACGACTACGAGCCGAGCCGCCTGCTGATGGGTCCCATCACGGGGCGCGATGTGGAGACACTGGTGCGATTGGAAGCGCTGGTATCTAACCCCATGAATCAGGCAGAAGCCTCCAAAATTGCGCTGGGCACTTACGCCGACCTGCTCTGGAATGCCGAGGCGTATGACCCCCAGCGTAGTTGGGACGCCGCGATTGTGCATCTGGTCGGCGAGGAAGCGTTGCCCGCGATGCGCGAGTTCTGCCAGCAGAACCTCTGGAGCCGCCACTGGAAAGAGGCGCCCCCCGAAATCGCCAGCGCAATTGAAGAGTGGCAAAAGAGCGGCGACACAGAGCCCCTGCGCTCTGCGCTCACCAGACTGGCAACGCTTCCGCGACGCCTGCGCCAGCATATCACCCAGACGGAACTGCTGGAGGAGCTGGAACCCTGGCTCTGGCGGATGGAGCAAATCAGCAAACTGGGGCTGGAGCTGTTAGATCAGCTGGAAGAAGAGGCTCTGCGCCCCGCGCGCATCCTGACCGAACTGGAAGCCATCCGCAACGCCAGCGAAGCCATCGTCTGCGACGGCTGGATTGAACGCTGGATTCGGGAAACCCTGGAAGAGTTCGCCTGAAACCCCTTGAATTCAGGCAACGGCGCATGGTATAATCATGACGCCTCGTGGGGCCATGGTCTAGGGGACTAGGACGCCTGGTTTTCAGCCAGGAGGACGGGGGTTCGAATCCCCCTGGCCCTACCAGAATCGCGCGGTTAGCTCAGTGGTAGAGCACTTCCTTGACGTGGAAGGGGTCGGAGGTTCAAGTCCTCCACCGCGCACCATTTTTTATTTAAGGGGGCAGGTTGCCCCGCCCCCTTTGTGTCAGCGCTTCATTTCCTGCGACGCCACAGTAACCCCGCAACACCTGCACCCAGAAACACCAGCGAAGCAGGTTCCGGTATAGGGTTCAGCTGCCCACGGATTTCGCCTCCGGAGAGGACCTGCGTGTGCAGGTTCACATACCATAGCCCCGCCAGAAAGTCCGCCTCCTGAGCAGAGGTCAAGGTGAAGGTGTCATCCGAGGTCCAGACTCGTGGGTCAGAGCTGGTGTTGTTGAGGAAAAACACAACCGGACCGTTCACTCCGACAGCGCCGCGATGGATATGCCCAAAAAGGAGATTGCTCTGAAACCCTGAGGCGTTAACCATGATTCGCAGGGTTCGAGTCGCCTGGTCGTAGGTTCCCATCGCTATGCCCGTTGCGGGGCTGCTGTTCGGTGGCACTTCCTGGGAACCACTGAGCGGGTCGTGAAAATGCCACATCTGCGCACCTGCAGACAAGACACTGAGCGCGCACGCCAGCATGACGCCTGTAAAGAGCCTCTTGTTGAACATTGTAACTCCTCCCTTCTAAGATTGGTGATTTTTTAACGAACATCTCCATCTCAGGTTCCCTCAAAAGCGACTCAGGAAAGTGAACAAATGATGAACCAACGCAGACTTCTTCCCACGGCAGCTAAAGCCGCTCTGTTGCAAGGATAGGGGCGTGAGCGTTCCGAGACCCCCTCCTTCAGGTCTTAGGGAGAGGCTTTTTGACAGGCGTGCCGTCTTGGAACTTGTGCCCTGACGGCTAAAGCCGTTCCTATAAGACGAAGCCGACCTGCGTCGGCTAAAACAGCCAGCGGAGGCTGGCTTTGTTTATCAGGAACGGCTTTAGCCGTCGCTCTTTCGGGGGCATCGTGGGTTCCAGAAGGTATCTTTGCAACAGAGCAGCTAAAGCCGTTCCTATAAGACGAAGCCGACCTGAAAGTCTCGCGGGGTACAATAAAAACTGATGTCCGCAGACCTGCAGGCGAAACTCAAAACCCTTCCGAAGCAGCCGGGGTGCTACATTTTCAAAGATGCGCAGGGCGCCGTGCTGTATGTGGGCAAGGCGGTCAACCTGCGCCAGCGGGTGCGTTCCTATTTCCAGAAGTCGGCACAGCAAACCCCCAAAATCGCCCGCATGGTGCGCCGAATCGCCGATCTGGAGTGGATTGTTACCGACAGCGAGCTGGAAGCCCTGATTCTGGAATGCAATCTCATCAAACAGCACCGCCCGCCTTACAATGTGCTGATGCGGGACGACAAGTCCTACCCCTATCTTTGTCTCACGCTGGGCGAGAAGTTCCCGCGCCTGCTGGTCACGCGGCGCGTGCGCAAAGATGGCAGCCGCTACTTCGGTCCGTTCGCGAACTCCGGCGCGGTCTGGAGTACCCATCAGTTGCTTCATCGCACCTTTCCGCTGATTCCCTGCGGCAAAGTCTGGTCAGGGGAACCCGTTCAGCGCCCGTGTCTCTACTATCACATGGGGCGGTGTCTGGCGCCGTGTGCAGGATTGGCAGACCCTGAAGAGTACCGCAAAATTGTGCAAAATGTGGTGCTGTTTCTGGAGGGCAAAGGCGACGACTTAATCAAGCAACTGGAAGCCCAGATGGAACAGGCGGCAGAAGCGCTGGAGTTTGAGCGCGCCGCCAAAATTCGGGACCAGATTCGCGCCCTGCAGGAAGTGCTGCAAAAGCAGAAGGTTGTGCATCCCGATGGGATTAACGAAGATGTGATTGCGCTGGTCAAGGACGAGCGGGGCGCGTGCGTGCAGATGTTTTTCATTCGCGGCGGCAAGCTGCTGGGGCAACGCCACTTTTTCCTGAGCGAGGGCGCGGAAGACCAGCCGGGCGCCCTGATGCAGGAGTTCCTCAAACAATACTATCAGGACGCGCCTGAAGTGCCTGAGCGGATTCTGTTGCCCTATGAGGTGGAAGAGGCGCGGATTATCGCCCAGTGGCTCAAACAGCGTCGGGGCAGTGCGGTGGAAATTCGCGTGCCGCATCGGGGCGAGGATGCCCGCCTGCTGGAGATGGCAGCCCAGAACGCGGAGCTGGCGCTCCAGAGCCTGCGCCAGGAGCTGGAGCAGAAAGCCGAGTGGCTCGAATCGGCATTGCTGGAACTGCAGGAAACGCTCCGCCTGCCCACGCTCCCGAACCGAATTGAGGCTTACGACATCTCCAACATTCAGGGGATTGCCCCCGTGGGCAGTATGGTGGTGTTTGAAGGCGGGCAACCCAAAAAGTCGGACTATCGGCGGTTTCGCATTCGCTGGCATCCCGAATCGCCCGATGACTTCGCGATGATGCGCGAGGTGCTGACCCGCCGCCTTCGCGAGGCGCTGGAAGGCGACGAAAAATGGCGCGTACTGCCCGACTTGATTCTGATTGACGGCGGTCGCGGTCAACTGAACGCCGCGCTGGAAGCGATTCGGGCGCTCGGCTTTCAGATTCCTGCCGTGGGGCTGGCGAAACGGCACGAGCTGGTCATTCTGCCCGATGAGCCAGACCCCATAGAGCTGCCCCGCCATTCGCGGGCGTTGCACCTGCTCCAGCGGATTCGTGACGAGGCGCACCGCTTCGCCCTCACCTACCACCGCAAACTGCGCGAGGAGCGCGCGCACCGCTCCCCGCTGGACGAAATCCCAGGGATTGGACCGCGCCGCAAGAAAATGCTGCTGCGCCTGTTCGGCTCCATCGAGCGCATCCGTCAGGCGAGCGTGGAGGAACTGGCTTCCGTGCCCACCATGACCCGCCGCCTCGCCGAGCAGGTGCTGGAATATCTGCGCGAATAGCGCGATGACCCTGTGAAAAGGCGACCCCGCTGTGGAATAACCCCCACGAGGTGGAGCCTATGCGATGGATGATAGCACTTGTGGCGGGGCTTTGGTGGCTCTCAGCCTGTGCGATTCCGGAAACGGTGGTGCTAACACCAACGGCAAACCGAAACCAGCCCCGATCGCTCTATCTGGCTACAGAGCAGTACGCCGTTCCACGCTACTACGACCAGACCCGCACCCGATGCTTCTACACCCAGGCGCTGTTGACGGACCGCTTCGACTTCGGCGTCGACTTCGTGGGGTTTGACCAGCCCCAGGCGCGCCAGACGCTCCTGAACGCACGACTGGTGCTGACCCCCGAAAGCGAGCGCACCCCCGGGGTGGCGTTGGGTGTGATGAATATCTCCGACCAGACCCGACCGACCTACTATGTGGTCAGCACGCGCACCACTTCGTTTGGGCGCTTCCATGTGGGAGGCTACACCGCAGAGGGACGCACCGGTTGGAGTGGTGCATATCAGTTTTCGCTGGCGGGTTTTGACGGCGCGGTGGAATATTTCCGACTGCCCTCGGGCGATGCCTACACCAGCTTTGGCGTGGGGCGCGCCCTGAACCAGAGCGTCTATCTCTACACCTACTACTCGCGTCATGATAAGACCCGCGACGCTGACCTGTTCGGGGTCTATATTGCGTTCACTCCGTTTCGGCTCTTCTGAGAGCGCTCTACCCCCGTCGCGCGAGGCGGCGGGGGTATAATCTTGCCATATGATTGCCTCCCATATTCGCGCCGTTGGGTTTGACCTCGATGACACCCTCTGCCTTTACATGCCGGTCGCACGCGAAGCCCGACTGCGCACTTTTGAGCAGCTCCTGCTTCCGCGCGTGAACATAAGCCTTGAGGAGATTGACCAGCACTATCGCCACGCCTTTCGCGAAGTGCTGGAGCAGATTCACACTGAGCCGTGGTACACCCTCTATAAGCAAGAAGGGCACCCCACGCGCACCGAAACGATGCGCCGCATGCTGGAGCGTCTTGGAATCCGCGACGACTCCTTAGCAGAGGCGCTGAGCTGGCATTATCTTGAGGAGCGCGAGAAACGCCTGCAACTCCATGACGACACCCTGCCCGTGCTGAACGCTCTCAAGGAGCGCTACCCGCTCTTTGTGATTACAAACGGTCCCGCCCGCGAACAGCGGCGCGAGCTGGCGATTTTACAATTGGAGCCTTTCTTTGAGGTGGTCGTGATAGAAGGCGAGGTGGGTGTGGGCAAGCCGCATCCTGAAATTTTTCGGGTTGTGGAGCGTGCGCTCAACCTGCCGCCCGAATCGCTGCTGTTTGTGGGCAACTCATGGGAGCATGATGTGCTGGGCGCGCTGCAGGCAGGCTGGAACGCCATCTGGCTCAACCGCGAGAACCTGCCCCACCCTGAACCCCACCGCGCCGAGGTGCCCGTGATTACGACTCTTCGCGCCTTACTGGGCTAATCGGCTGTTTCCTCTTCGAGGTTCAGCATATGTCCCAGTTTCTCCGCTTTGGTGCGCAGGTAGACGATATTGTGTGGATTTGGGCGTGCAATCAGGGGCACATGCTCCACCACTTCCAGCCCATAGCCTTCCAAGCCGGCAATCTTTTTGGGGTTGTTGGTCATCAGGCGCAGTTTGCGCACCCCCAGATCCACCAGAATCTGGGCGCCGATGCCGTAGTCGCGCAGGTCGGGTTTGAACCCCAGCGCGCGGTTCGCTTCCACGGTGTCCAGCCCCTGCTCCTGCAGATGGTACGCCCGCAGCTTGTTCAGAATCCCGATTCCGCGCCCCTCCTGAAGGATGTAGACCAGCACGCCGCGCCCCTCTTCGGCGATCCGTGAGAGTGCCAGATGGAGCTGGGAACCGCAATCACAGCGGAGCGACTCCAGCAGGTCGCCCGTGACGCAGCTGGAATGCACCCGCACCAGCACAGGCTCCCCGTCGTCCACCGTGCCCATCGTGAGCGCCAGATAGGGGTTGGGGTCTACCTCGCTCTCGTAGGCATGCACATAGAAGGTTCCATAGCGGGTGGGCAGGTACACAGGCGGCGCGGCGCGGCGAATTAGTTTCTCCGTGCGCCGACGGTAGGCAATCAGGTCGGCAATCGTGAGAATCTTCAAGCCGTGCTTGCGAGCAATCTCAATCAGCTGGGGCATGCGCGCCATCGAGCCGTCTTCGTTCAGAATTTCGCAGATGACCCCCGCGGGGAACAGCCCTGCCAGTCGCGCGAGGTCTACCGCCGCTTCGGTGTGCCCCGCCCGCTTGAGGACGCCCCCCGGCGCCGCCCGCAGGGGGAACACATGCCCCGGGCGCACGAAATCTTCGGGCTTGGCGTTGGGGTCGCAGAACAGGCGAATCGTGTGCGCCCGATCAAACGCCGAAATACCTGTGGTAATCCCCTCGCGTGCGTCAATCGCCTCTGCCATCGGCGTGCCAAACTGCGCCGTGATGGCTTTGGTCATCATCGGAATTTGCAACTCGTCCAGACGCTTGCCATCGGTGGGCAGGCACAACAACCCACGCCCATGCAACAGCATGAAGTTGACCGCTTCGGGCGTTACTTTCTCGGCAGCCATCAGAAAGTCGCCCTCATTTTCGCGGTCCTCATCGTCCACAACAATCAGCATACCCCCCTGACGGATAATCTCTATCGCCTCTTCTACGGTGGCGAACACGGCGGGGTCGCGCTCCTGCACTGTCTCCACGACGCCTGTTGTCGGGTTCATACAGGTTATATTGTACCTCAGGCGCCCTGGACTGTGTAGTGAGGTCCAATCTTATCGGAGTGAAAACGAGATGAAACGATCCGTGCTGGAATGCCAGATTCGCGCTATAGAAGCGCAGTTGAAAGCACTGCGTGTGCTGGTCCAGCAGGAGGGCGAATCCCAGCCTGCAAAGCCCGAGCGCGCCTTGAGCGAACTGAGAGGCATCTTCAAAGGCAAGGTGCGCACAACAGAACAATAAATTCGAGAACGCGATTATCGTGGCTACGGGACTGGTACTGCGCGACCTGCTTCAAGAGCGAACTGCCGTCTTGACTCAAGGCGCAAAGATTGTTGCCAGCGGACTGATTGAGACTGTGTGGTGAGGAACCTTTTTGCGGAAACCCCATGGTATAATCCCCTTCAAAGGAGGTGCGACCGCTATGGCGGAGGAAACCCCCAAACCGCAAGCGCAGGCAACGGTCTACGAACTGATTCTGTACGCTTTCAATCTGCTCACAGGCTACGCGTGGCAGGCGATGGGCTATGTGGTGAACCCCGCTACGGGTAAAACGGAAGTCAACCTCGAAGAAGCCAAAATTGCCATCGACTGTGCCGACTTTCTGGCAGGAAAATTGGGGGACCATGTGGAACCTGAAGTCCGAAAAGAAGTGGAGCGCGTTCTCCGCGACCTGAAGTTGAACTATGTTTCCCGAAGCGCGGAGGCGAGCAAGGAGGCATAAGATGGGGCTGACAACTTTCGCAAGGGCGATTGCAGACGGCGCAGGACGCCTCCTGTGGAAAACCCAGCTGACGCTCCGCACAACGGGGCTTCAGCTCCTCTCGACGGTACGCGCCCTGCCCGAAACCGTGGCGGAGCAGATTCGCACCTGGCGCGGGCATACCCTCGCGATGCCCATCGACGAACAGCGTCAGCTGCTGGCGGAATTCTACGAGAAGTTTGAAGACCTCGTGGAACTGATTTGCGACGCAGGGTTTAATGCCGACGCCACCCCCTATCAAGCACGCTATGAGGAAGTTCGCGCATGGATGATGCGCGCCTATCCCCTGCTGAAGCCCTATATGAGCGCGCATCTCTCTTACGACCCCAGCGACGCCGAGTTTGGGCTGAGCGTCGCGGGCTACGCGACCGACGCGATGGAAGCGCTCTTCTGCGCCGAACAGCTCCACACGCTGCTGGAGAAAGACGAGGGGCATCTGATTGGACGAATCGAGCGCGCCCGCAGCGGACTGTATCGCTACGCCGATTATCTGCGCGGTATAATTGGAACATGAGCGCTCTCAGCCGACGCGAGTTTTTGCGTCAGTCGCTGATTGGCGCGGCGACGCTCAGTTTCGGCGTGTTGACCGCGCGCGCCAACCAGCAAGAGAAGGTCAAAATCGGAGTGATTGGTACTGGCGCCCAGGGGCAAAACCTCCTGCGCCAGTTGATGAGCCTGCCCAGCGCGGAAGTCGTCGCCGTGTGCGATATCTATCCTCCTAACCGCCTTCGCGGGCTGGAGCTGACAGGGGGGCAGGCGCGCGCCTTCAGCGACTACCGCGCCCTGCTGGAACAGAAAGAGATTGAGGCTGTCGTGATTGCGACGCCGCTTCACCTGCACGCGCCAATGACGCTGGACGCGCTTGACGCTGGCAAGCATGTGTTTTGCGAAAAGGCGATTGCCTACAGCCTCGACGAAGCACACCAGATGGCACGCCGCGCCCGCGAAACTCGCAAAATTCTGCAGATTGGGCATCAGCGCCACTATAACCCCATCTACGAACAAGTCTATGCCCTCATCAAAGAGGGCGTCCTCGGCAGAATCACCCATGTGCGCGCCCTGTGGCATCGCAACAACAGCTGGCGACGCCCTGTGCCCGACCCACGCTTCGAACGCCTGCTCAACTGGCGGCTCTACAAAGACTACTCGCACGGGCTGCTGACCGAGCTGGCAAGCCACCAGATTGATGTGGTCAACTGGTTTCTTGGCGCGACGCCGCTCTCGGTGGTGGGCTACGGCGGGATTGATTACTGGAAAGACGGGCGCGAAGTGCCCGATAATGTGGAACTGATTTTTGACTACCCCAACGGCGTGCGCGTGGTCTATACCAGCCTCACCACAAACGCCTACGACGGCTACGGCGAGTGGTTCTTCGGGGATAAGGGCACGCTGGTGCTGACCAACGAGAACTCCGGCTTGCTGTTCCGCGAGCGCAACGCTGAAAAGCTCGCCTGGGAAGACGACGCCAACATGGTGCAGGTAGACGGGCGCCGTGCCGTGGTGATTGAACCCACACCGACCCGTCGCGCCCCTCAGCGCGGCGAGCAGCTCAACTACGGCAATCAGCGCAACGCCTACTACACGGAGCTGGAGCATTTCGTACAGTGCGTCCGCACGGGCGAGCGCCCACGATGCACGGCGGAAGACGCCATCCCTGCGCTGGAGTGCGTGCTGAACGCGAAAGAAGCCATCGAGAAAGGCGTGCGGGTGGCGTTCCGGTCTACTCAGGTGGCTCGCAATCGCTCATAAATCGGGCGTGGACCTAGAAGCAGCCGTCGCCTTTGTGCCCACCCGTATGACACGCGGCTGGGCGCGGTAAATGCTGGTCGCCACACGCTCGCGACGAACCAGCTGACCATTCTCGTACACCAGTCGCCACAAAATCACCTTGACGCCAGCCGAACCTTTTTCTTTAATCTTGCGCACGCCCACGGGCAGGTTCGGGTCAGGCTCCTCTTTGACGGGGGGCGACTTGAGCGCAAACTGCTCGGTTCGCAAAATCACGCGCCGCGCGGGGTTCGGCACGCCCAGAATCCGCACCGTAACGCTGGAGCGCCCTACTTCGGTCGCAATCGCAATCGGGTGGGGATGTGGGTTTTCTATCACCAGATCCAGCCCCGTATCCGTGACGGTGGCGTCGCGTCCCAGCGGCACATAGGTGATGGGGATGGAATGGTTCGCGCGGCGCACGATTTTCAGTTCTGCCAGCAACGCCGCGTTATAAAGGGTGGACGAAACCTGACAGATGCCTCCGCCCACGCCCAGCTGCTTCTCGCCACGAATAATCACGGGCGCGAGTCGGAACCCGTTTTTCAGCGTGCGCTTGCCGAGGGTGGCGTTGTAGGAAAGCCGTTCGCCGGGCATCAGAACCCTGCCATTCAGCGCCTGCGCCGCGAGCCGGATGTTATGATACCGATGAACCTGATAGCCGGGGAAGCGTGTGGTGTAGCGTCCCATCTCGCCTGTGATAACGCTTAATTGCTCGGCAATAAGACGGGGGCGAAGCGTTTCGGTCGCCAGAGCGAACTTCACGGGGGTATCGGGCGAGGCGTATTGCAGGGCGTCCGTCAGCGCGCGCATGGTGTGTTTGGGGTCTATCTGTTGCCCTGCTTGTTCAGGCAAAATGGTGATTTGGCCACCCTGATAGCGCAAGCGTGCGTCCTGCGGAGGGCGTTCTATGGAACGATAGCGTGCAAGGGTTCGCTCAAACGCTTCGGGGTTCACCTTCCAGAGAGGCGCCACCTGCACACGAGGCTGAGTTGTCAGCCGCTTCCAGAACGGCGTGGCTTCCCATGCCAGATGGAGAGCCTCCTTCGTTGCGGGCACATCGAGGCGGAACCCCCACGCGCTCAGAGGGTAAGTTTGCTGCGGCACCTGTTCCACATACACTGGAACCGCCTCTAAGGCTTCCGCCATCTGCTGGAGCGAAGGCTCCAGCTCCGCAAGAGTCTCGGCGGGCAGGCGAAACGCGCCGACATAGAACACCCCAGCTCCCTGCTTTACGCGATAGTAAACCACCCCGACGCCCAGCCCCAGCACACTCAGCCCGGCGAACAGCGCGATTCGATACCAGGAATGCGACATATAGGCAATTATAGCATGAGTCCCTAACACACCAGCACAATCGCGCCGGTGTGTTTGCCTGTGCGGAGCGCTTCGAGCGCTTCGTTCGCCTGCTCCAGCGGGTAGGGCGTTGTGTGGGTTTCGATATGAATCTGGCGGGCGCGTTCGAAAAACTCTTCCCCGTCGCGACGGGTGAGGTTTGCCACCGAGCGCACCACGCGCTCTTCCCACAGCCAGCGATAGGGGAAGCTGGGGATATCGCTCATGTGAATGCCTCCGCAGACCACGATCCCGCCCTTGCGCACCGCCTGCAGAGCGCGGGGCACCAGTTCCCCAACCGGCGCAAACAGAATCGCGGCGTCCAGCGGTTCGGGAGGCATCTGGTCGGAGCCGCCTGCCCACCATGCGCCCATCTGCCGCGCGAAGTCCTGCCCTGTATAGTCCCCTGGGCGTGTGAAGGCGAACACTCGCCTGCCGTCGCGCACGGCAATCTGCACCAGAATATGCGCCGCCGCGCCGAAGCCATAAATCCCCAGCCGATTGCCCCACGCCTCCCGCGCGAAGCGATAGCTCCGATAGCCAATCAGCCCTGCACACAGCAGCGGCGCGACCGCCACATCCTCATAGGCATCAGGCAGGGGGAACACATAACGCGCGTCGGCGACCGTGTATTCTGCGTAGCCCCCGTCCAGCGTGTAGCCCGTAAAGCGCGCGTGGTCGCAGAGGTTTTCCTGCCCTGCTTTGCAGTAGAGGCACGCGCCACAGGTCTCGCCCAGCCACGGGATGCCCACGCGCTGTCCCTCCCGCAGTCCCGAAACCGCCGCCCCGACCGCCACAATCTCGCCTACAATCTCGTGCCCCAGAATCAGGGGCAGCTTTGGGTTGGGTAGCTCGCCGTCGAACACATGCAAATCGGTTCGGCAGACGCCACACGCCCGAACCCGCACCAGCACCTGATGGGGCGCAGGTTCCGGCACGGGCAACTCGCGCATCACCAGCGGCTTGCCCACCTCTTCCAGCACCATCGCACGCATGCGCATCGCCGATATTGTACCTGTCGCGAAAATGTGCCATAATATATCTCAGAGGGACGACGATGAGAGCGTGGCGATGGATGATAATGCTTGTGGGCGTTGCGATGGGTCTGGCAGGTTGCCGCGAGAAACCCGTCACGGAGGCAGACCTCCAGCAGGCGATTGCCGAGCATCAGCAGCGCACCACAGAAGAGATTAAACGCACCGTAGAGACCGCGCCGCCCCCTTATGCCGTGCCCGACCAGCAGAAACCGGGAGGCGCGCCTGCGCCCTCTTCGGGCACACCGCAAACGCCACAGCCCACCCCTGGACTGGAAATCCCCCCGCCCAACACCTATTCCAGCCCGCCGCCCACGCAAACCGAGACGCCCGTCGCGCCCACCACAGGCACAGGTGATATTAAGTTAGACCCGCAAACAGGGCAGTACGGCATCCACCCGCCCGGCGCCCCCGAAACCTACACAATCCCCCTGAACAATCCGCAAACACAGGGGCAGTAAGGGCGCCTACGCCTCGTTTTCGGTATCCTCAGGGGGTGGTGTTTGCCACTTCTTCCCGCGCCTGCGCGCAATTGCCTCGCGCAAGAGATACTCGTTCCTAAGAAACGAAGCCAGTCTCCGCTGGCTCTCCTGCCCCCCGTCCACGCGCAGGATGCGCGTGCTACTTCAGCCGACGCAGGTCGGCTTCGTCTCACAGGAACGGAACCTCAGCCGTCTGGCGTCAACGCGGTGGAATTCGGTCGCTTGCGCGCTTTCCAGATAGCCTCTGCGGAACCAGCCCAAGTCCTGCGAGCGGCGATGCCCTATGTGCAGAGCGATGGCAGTACCCCCCGCCAGATAGAAGCCCTGCCGAGATGCCAGCGGCGCAACCGCACGCAGTACGGAGCGTACCGATGCGCTCAGCGCATCTTCGTGGAAGCTCGGTGAGTTCGCTGTTCCCATAGGTCTGTTGGGCGGGAGCGGATCCAGCGCGTTACCTTGCGGTGGGGGAGGTCTAACAACACTTCCCAGAAGCGCAGGGCGCGTGCGCTCAGACCACGCCCCTCACGCTGAGTCAGCCATGCACGCAAATCGGGCTTGCCGTAGGTCGCAATCAGCCAGCGGATGGCGTCCAGATTGCCATGCTCCATAATCCGCAGGCAGAGGTAGTCCTTGTCTTTTTCTGGCGACAGGCGCTCAAACTCCACCTCCCAGAACAGGGGGCGCAAAAAGTCGGGCAACCGATTCGTCTTTTTGGGCACGGTTTAATTGTACCTGAGACCCGAGGCACATCCCGATGAAGAAAAGGGTATATTTTTTGTGATGCCTGTCAGTGTGGTTCAGCAGAATCGGGAGCAGATTGCGAAACTGTGCCAGCAATATCGGGTCGCACGGCTGGAACTGATTGGCTCGGCAGCCTCTGAAGCCGAATTTGACCCTGAGCAGAGCGATATTGACCTGCTGGTGGAATTTGCAGGGCATGATCACCTCTTTGACCGCTATTTTGACCTCAAGGAGGCGCTCGAACAGCTTTTTCAGCGCCCTGTTGACCTTTTGATGACGCGGGCAATTCGCAATCCCTACTTTCTACGCGAGATCGCACGCCAGAAGGTGGTGCTTTATGAAGAGCCGCCCAAACAACTCCTCAAATACCTTAACGACTCCACCGCCATCACCTCTGGCGAGGGGTAGTAGTCAAATGGCTCCAGCGATGCCCAGCCTGTGTAGCCCACCTCACGGAGCGCTTGCAGGATCGGGGCGAAATCGGTCTCGCCGAAGCCGGGCGCACGCAGGTTGGAATCGTTGAGATGCACATGCTGAATGTAGGGGGCATAGTGGCGAATGAGCGCAGGCACATCGTCAGTTTCTGCGAGCGCACTTTTCACATCTAACATCGTGCCCACGCAGGGATGGTTCGCCTGTTCCACGAGGGCGACCGCCTCCGAAAGTCGTTGCACCACATCGGTCTCGGGTAGCGGTTCCAGCAGGATGCGCACGCCTGCCGACTCACACGCTCGCAGGGCGGGCTGGAGCGTTTCCAGCCACCGCTGCGCCGACTCGGCGGGCGTCAGCGGTGGGATGCTACTCCGCGCTTTGGGCGAGCCAAACACCATCAGGCGCGCGCCCAGCGCCTCGGCAAACTGCACCAGCGCCACCAGATAGTCTGCCGTGCGCTGGCGTACCGCAGGGTCCGGATGCGCCACATGGAGACCTTCAGGCGACCAGAGGAGCATATGGAGCGCCACAATCTCCAGCCCGTGCTGGCGCGCTGTGCGGGCAATCTGCTCGCGGGCGTCGGCGTCCAGCTGCGCCACCGACTCGGCGAAGGTGAAGGGAGCAATCTCCACGCCCTCATAGCCCGCCTGACGCATCAGCGCGCACGCCTCGTCCCAGCGCAGGTGGCGCAACACCTCGTTGCAGAGCGCAAAACGCATACCTTTCCGTTCGCTCTCGGCGTGCGGCTTCCTACCCCGCGGCAGGAAGCGCCCTGCTGTCGGCGAAGCTCCCCCATGATGTCGGCGCAGGAGCTTTTAGCAGGGGCAGGAGCCAGAATCGAGGTGCATCGTAAAGCAGAAACGACAGTGCGCGTGCTGGACTCGCGAGGGCGTCCCGTTTCAGGGGCGAAACTCACCCTCCGGCAGACGCGCCATGCGTTTTTGTTCGGGTGCAACATCTTCCCGCTGTTTGACTATCAGGGCGAACAGCATACCCAGTATGCCAATCGGTTTCGGGCGCTGTTCAACTATGCGACCCTTGGCTTTTACTGGGGCGCGTATGAACCTGAAAAAGGACGCCCCCAGCCCGAACGCAACCGCCGGATTGCCCGCTGGTGCCAGCGGAACCAGATTCAGACCAAAGGACACCCGCTGGTATGGCACGAGGTCTACCCCCGATGGGCGCCCAACAGCGCGGATGAGGCAATCCCCTTGCTCAAGGCGCGGATTCGCAACATTATAACCGAGTTTCGGGGGCTGATAGACCGCTGGGATGTGGTGAACGAGGCGAGCGTGGCACACCAGTTCAATAACGGGGTGAGCGACTGGGTGAAACGCTACGGCGCGGTGGCGATGGTGCTGGAGTGCCTGCATACCGCCCGTGAAGCACACCCCAGCGCGATTCTGCTCTACAACGACTACAATCTCAGCCCCGAACTGGAGCGCTTGCTGGAAGAGCTCGTTAAGCGCAACGCCCCGCTGGACGCGATCGGGCTTCAATCCCACATGCATCAGGGCGAGTGGAGTCTGGAGCGGGTCTGGCAGGTGTGCGAGACCTACGGGCGCTTTGGCAAGCCGCTTCATTTCACGGAGGTCACGATTCTCTCAGGCAAGCACGGCTGGCAGTTGCCGCGCCCATGGGAGAGTACCGCCGAGGGCGAGGCGCGTCAGGCGGAGTATGGCGAACAGTTTTATACCCTGCTGTTCTCGCATCCTGCGGTGCAAGCCATCACATGGTGGGACTTCCCCGATGGGCACTGGCAGGGCGCGCCCGCGGGGCTATTGCGAGCCGACCTCAGCCCGAAACCGCTTTATGAACGGCTCCATCGGCTCATCAAGCAACAGTGGTGGAGCGAGGCGACGCTCACAACCGATGCGCAGGGTCAGGCGCGCTTTAAGGGGTTTCTGGGCGATTACGAAATCACAATTCAACGCGGGCGGACGCGCCAGAAGGAGACCCGCACCCTCACGCGCCCGCCCCAGGAATGGGTCCTTCGCCTGCGCTCTCAGGCGTGAGCCAGCGCCTGCTCCAGATCGGCGAGGATATCTTCGATATCCTCAATCCCGACGGAGAGGCGGATAAAGTCGGGCGTGACGCCCGTCTCCGCCTGCTGTTCGGGGGTCAGCTGGCGGTGTGTCGTGCTGGCGGGGTGAATAATCAGCGACTTGACGTCGCCGATATTCGCCAGATGCGAGAAGAGCTTCACATGTTGCACGACTCGCACTGCCGCCCCGTAGCCGCCCTTCACGCCAAAGCCGACCACCGCGCCCTGTCCCTTCGGCAGGTATTTCTTCGCCAGCTCATAGTAGGGGCTGGACGGCAGCCCCGGATAGGCGACCCACGCCACTTTGGGATGCTCACTGAGCCACTGCGCCACCCGAAGCGCGTTCTGGCTGTGGCGCTCCATGCGCAGGTGCAGGGTCTCCAGACCCTGCAGGAACAGGAACGCATTAAACGGCGAAATGGCGGGTCCCAGATCGCGCAGGAGTTGTGCCCGCGCTTTGATAATGTACGCCATCTCGCCGAACGCCTCGCGGAACACCAGCCCATGGTATGAGGGGTCAGGCTCGGTGAGCTGCGGGAACTTGCCATTATCCCAGTTGAACTTGCCCGAATCGACAATCACGCCGCCGATACTCGTGCCGTGCCCGCCGATGAACTTGGTGGCGGAATGCACCACAATATCGGCGCCCCAGTCAAACGGGCGAAGCAGTACGGGCGTGGGGATGGTGTTGTCCACAATCAGGGGAATGCCGTGGTCGTGCGCGATTTGGGCAATCGCTTCGAAGTCATGCACATCGAGTTTGGGGTTGCCGATTGCCTCGATGTAGAGGGCGCGCGTTCGGGGCGTGATGGCTTTGCGGAAGTTGTCGGGATCGCGCGGGTCCACAAAATGCACCTTGATACCAAACTTGGCAGGGAAAGTATATTTAAAGAGGTTGTAGGTTCCGCCGTACAGGCTGGTGGTGGAGACAATCTCGTCGCCAGTATCGGCAATCGTAAGGATTGCCAGTGTTTCCGCCGCCTGTCCCGATGCCACTGCCAGAGCGCCCACGCCGCCTTCCAGCATCGCCATGCGGTTTTCAAACACGCCCTGGGTGGGGTTCATGATGCGGGTGTAGATGAAACCCGCCGTTTTGAGGTCAAACAGGTTAGCGGCGTGTTCTACACTGTCAAACAGATACGAGGTTGTCTGATAAATGGGAACCGCTCGCGAACCCGTTGCAGGATCAGGCTCCTGCCCGCCATGCACGCACAAAGTACCCGGATGCCAGTTAGCCATCTGCCACCTCCAGAAAAATTTTGGGGGAATAGTATACCCCACAGGGGTGGCTTTTTACTGCAGTCCGAGCGCCTGGAGCAAGCGCGCGAACACTTCTTCGGGTGTGGCGTCGGCGTCCACGCGGCGCAAGAGGTTTTTGGATTCGTAGTAGGCAATCAGGGGCGCCGTTTGCTCTTCGTAGACTTTGAGGCGGTTGCGGATGGTTTCAGGGTTATCGTCCTCGCGCACCACGAGCGGCGTGCCACATCGTTCGCAACGGTCGCCTGCTTTGCTCGGGTTGGCGATTTGATGATAGACCGCGCCGCAGTTAGGGCAGATGCGTCGTCCTCCCAGTCGCGCAATCAGCGCCTCCGTGTCAAGGGCGAAGTAGACCACGGCGTCCAGAGGTTGGGAGAGCATCTGCTCCAGCATTTCCGCCTGCGCAAGGTTGCGGGGGTAGCCGTCCAGAATGAAATCGCTCAGCCCCTGCAGGCGCTCCGCCACTATTTGATTGACCAGGGCATCGGGCACAAGCTCCCCACGCTCGATATACTGTTTTGCCTGCTGCCCCAGAGGGGTGTTGTTCGCTATTGCCGCCCGCAGCAGGTCGCCTGTCGCAATCACGGTCCAGCCGTATGCCTGCTCTAACTTTTTTGCCTGGGTGCCTTTCCCCACGCCGGGCGCACCTAAGAAGACCAGCCGCATCGCTGTCTCTCCGTTCCGCTTGCTACTTCAGGAAGTCCTCATACTGGCGCATCGCCATCTGTGCCTGCAGCTGGCGCGAGAAGTCTATCGCCACGCCGACCAGAATCAGCAGCGAAGTGCCGCCCACGATTCCCAGCGTCTGGATGCCCGTGAGGTCAGGCACCCAGTATTGCAGGAGCGCAATAAAGGCGAGGAAGCCTGCCCCCACCACCGTAAGGCGCGACAGCACATCGTTGAGGTAGTCCGCTGTCGGCTTGCCGGGGCGCACGCCCGGGATGAACGCTCCCTGACGCTTGAGGTTCTCGGCAATCTCCTCGGTATTGAAGACCACTGCCACATAGAAGTAGGTGAAGCCGAAAATTAGCAGGGCGTAGAGCGCCGAGCCGAGAATGCTTCCCCCTGGCATCAGGAAGTTTACAGCAGCCTCCACATGTCCCCAGAAGCCGGGGTTCTGGCGGTCGTAGGGGATCATCTGCAGCAGCGTAACCGGCAGCAGCTGGAGCGACACGGCGAAGATAATCGGGATGACGCCCGCCGCGTTCAGAGGAATGGGCAGGTAGGAGGTGGCGCCCATCGTCTGGCGTCGCCCCACGATGCGGCGCATGTGCTGGATCGGTATCCGTCGCTGGGACATGGTAACGAAAATCACGCCCCACACTGTGAACAGGAAGATGGCGAGCAGCAACAGCACCTGATAGAGGCGCACCGTGCCTTCCTGCACCAGTAAATAGGTCTGCTGAATCTGGTAGGGCATGCTGGCGACGATGCTGGCGAAAATCATCAGCGAGATGCCGTTGCCCAGCCCTTTCTCGGTGATCTGTTCACCGAGCCAGAGCAGGAACATCGCGCCCGCCACCCACGCCACAATCACCTGGAATGCCTGAATCCCGCTCACATCCAATGCGCCCGCACTGCGGAAGGTCGCCATAAAACCGATTGCCTGCACAATCGCGATTGCGATTGTGAGCAAGCGGGTGCGCTGTTGCATCATGCGGCGCCCTGCCTCTTCCCGCATGGCTTCCCGCAGGCGCGGGTCGGCATACGAGAAAATCTGCATAATGATGGACGCCGTGATGTAGGGGTTCAGCCCCAGCGCCAGAATGGTGAGCTTGCGCAGGGCGCCCCCTGTGAGCATGTTGATAAAGCCCCACAACTGCTGGTCCTGAAAAATCTTGTCCATCTGTTCGCGGTCTACGCCTGGCACGGGGATGTGCAGTCCAATCGCGTAGACTGTGAACATGGCAAACACGAACAGGATTCGTGCCCGCAGTTCGGGGATTTTCAGGGCGCCCTGTAAAGCACTCACAAAGTTGGTGGCGAGCATGGGTTCCCTCTCCTATGCGTTTTCGATGAGGACAACCGTGCCGCCTGCCGCCTCGATTTTGGCGCGGGCGCTCTCGCTAATCGCGTGGGCATGCACCGTCAGCGGGAAGGTGATTTCCCCTTCGCCCAGAATTTTGACCCCATCTTTGAGTTTGCGCACGATACGCCGCTCCTTGAGGATTTCGGGGGTCACGGTGTCGTTGGGCTGGAAGCGTTGCGCCAGCGTGCCGACATTCACAATCGCATACTCCACGCGGTTCACATTCTTAAAGCCGACCCGCACCGGCAGTCGGCGATGGATGGGGGTCTGACCGCCCTCAAAGCGTGGGGGAATGGTGTCGCGTGCCTTTTGCCCTTTGGTGCCGCGCGTGGCGGTCTTACCGTGCCCGGAGCCGATTCCGCGCCCCACGCGCTTGCGACGCTTCTTACTGCCCGGTTGCGGTTTGAGTGTATGCAATTCAATCATGACGATGCCACCTCCTCGATGACTTCTACCTGCACCAGGTGCGGGATCCGCTGGAGCATGCCGCGAATGCTGGGGTTATCCTCATGGATAACGGTTTGATGGAGCTTGCGCAGTCCCAGCGCTCGCACTGTGCGCTTCTGGGTTTCGTTATAACCTATCGGGCTTCGTTTCAGGGTAATCCTGAGTTTGGGCATGATTACACCTCCGCGGTTTCTTTGAACTTGCGTACATACCATGGGGTGAGCGTTTTGAGCGAGACGCCGCGCAGCTGGGCAATCTCTTCGGGCGTGCGCAGCTGGCGGAACGCTTCCATGGTCGCCCATGCGGCGTTGATGGGGTTGCGCGAGCCGATCAGTTTTGCCAGCACATCGGTCACGCCTGCCGCTTCGAGGAGCGCCCGCACGGAGCTGCCTGCCACAACACCCGTCCCGGGCGAAGCGGGCTTCAGCACCAGGCGGGTCGCGCCGAACTCCACCTCTACCTCGTGGGGGATCGTCGTGCCGACGCGGGGCACATACACGAGGTTCTTGCGGGCGGCTTCAATCGCTTTGCGGATGGCATCGGGCACCTGGCGTGCCTTCCCCAGCCCCACGCCGACATGCCCGTTCGTGTCGCCAACCACGACCATCACCTGGAAGCTCATCGTGCGCCCGCCCTTGTGGGTCTTGGAGACGCGGTTGGTGTAAATCACCCGCTCCACATGGAGGTTGAGCATATCGGGATTAATCACCGCTTTGGATTTTCTTCTCATTTTTGCCTCCTAAAATTCCAGTCCCGCTTCGCGTGCGGCGTCGGCTAATGCCGCCACGCGCCCGTGATAGAGGAACCCACCGCGGTCAAACACGACCTTTTTGATTCCCTTCTCCAGGGCGCGCTGGGCAATCAGGCGTCCGACAGCGCGCGCCGCTTCGATATTGCCTGTGCTTTGTAGTTGCTCTCGCAGAACCGGCTCCACCGTAGACGCCGACACAAGGGTATGCCCTGCGATATCATCAATAATCTGGGCATGCATATGTTTCAGGCTTTTGTAGACGCACAGGCGCGGGCGCTCTGGCGTGCCCATAATCTTGCGCCGAATGCGCCGATGCCGGATGATTCGCTTCTCGCGTGCCGTTCGTTTCATCGTGAGTTCACCTCTTACTTCTTCTTACCGACCTGCTGCTTGCCCGGTTTGAGCCGTACCTGCTCTCCGCGATAGCGCAGCCCTTTGCCCTTGTAGGGGTCGGGTGGGCGCACCGCGCGGATATCCGCTGCCTGCTGACCTACACGCTGTTTGTCAATCCCGCGCACCACGATCAGGGTGGTACGGGTCTGAGGGTCCTGCTCGACGGCAAGCGTAATGCCTTCATACGGTGTGATGCGCACAGGATGGGAATAGCCGACCTGAAGCACCAGGTCTTTCCCTTCCATCTGCGCACGATAACCGACGCCAATCAGTTCCAGCGTTTTTTCAAAGCCCTCCGAGACACCCTGCACCATGTTGGCAATCAGGGTGCGCTGGAGTCCGTGCTGCGAGCGTGCAAAACGGTCGTCGCTGGTGCGCTGTACCAGCAGATGTCCATTCTCTTGCACCAGTTTGACATTCTCTGGCAGGGTGTGCGTGAGCTCGCCCTTAGGACCTTTGACACGCACAAGATTGCCTTCGATTTTCACTTCCACCCCTTTAGGCAGGGGGATTGGCTTTTTTCCTATCCGCGACATCGTTTCTCCCTCCTTACCAGACGACGCAGATGACCTCGCCGCCGATGCGTCGCATGCGGCACTCGCGGTCGGGCATCAGCCCCTGCGAGGTGGAAACGATGGCGGTGCCCAGTCCGCGCTTGATATGGCGGAGCTGCGCGACCCCCGCGTACACGCGCCGTCCGGGTTTGCTAATACGCTCGATGTGATGAATGGCAGGCTCCCCATCGGGACCGTAGCGCAGGGTGATGGTCAGCTCGGTGCGCGGTCCGTTCTGGGTGACCTGATAGTCTTTGATAAAACCTTCTTTTTTCAGGATTTCGGCGATTTGTGTTTTCAAGCGGGAGCCGGGCATGCTCACCTGCGGATGCCCCGCTCGTACCGCGTTGCGGATTCGGGTCAACATATCACTAATCGGGTCGGTCATCATAATGCGTATCCCTCCTTACCAGCTGGCTTTGCGCACTCCTGGCAGAACGCCTTTGTGCGCCTGCTCGCGGAGGCAGATTCGGCAGATGCCAAAGTATCGGAAGTAGCCGTGGCGACGCCCACAGATGCTACACCGATTCACTTTGCGCACCTTGAACTTCGGCTTCTTTTTCGCTTTCTCGATCCATGCAGTCGTTGGCATATCGGTTTCACCTCACTGCGACGCATAAGTATACCCTATCGCGTCAGTGTTCCTGTGCCTCCTTCTCCTTGCGTGCTTTTTCGATAAGAGTCTGAGCGATGTTGAAGGGCACTTCCTCGTAATGGGAGAAGCGGGTTCGGAACCGCCCGCGTCCGCGTGTGATAGAGCGCAGTTCGAGCGCATAGCGGAGCATTTCGCTCATGGGCACATGGGCGCGCACGCGCTGGCGCCCGCCACCCAGCGGTTCGATACCCGCGATACGCCCGCGCCGTCCGTTCAGGTCGCCCATCACATCGCCCGTATAGGCTTCGGGCACATCCACCTCCACCTCCAGAATCGGCTCCAGAATGATGGGGTTCGCACGCTGGGCGGCTTCCTGAAAGGCGAGGCTACCCGCGATACGGAACGCCTGATCCGAGGAGTCCACCTCGTGATAAGAGCCATCCACCACAATCACCCGGAAGTCGGTGACGGGGTAGCCTGCCAGCACGCCCTTTTCCGCACTCTCACGGATTCCTTTCTCGATGGCGGGGATGTAGTTCTTGGGGATGGCGCCGCCGACAATCTGCTCGCCGAATTCAATCCCTGCGCCGCGCGGCAGCGGCTCCATGTTGATAAAGCAGTGCCCGTACTGACCACGCCCACCCGTCTGACGCTTGAATTTGCCTTCCACGCGCTGAACAGGCTTCGTGATGGTCTCCCGATAGGGGATGCGCACTTCTTCCACCGTCACTTCGGTGTTGAATTTGCGCTTGAGTTTTTCAATAATGCTTTCCAGATGGAGGTCGCCCATGCCCGAAAGCAGGGTCTGCCCCGTTTCGGGGTCGCGTCGGTAGTGGAAGGTGGGGTCTTCCTCGTGCAGTCGGGCAAGCGCGGGTCCCAATCGGTCTTCATCGGCTTTGGTTTTGGCGACGACAGCGACGGTATAAATCGGCTCTGGCAGTTCCATCGGGGGCAGGATGCGGGGTGAGGCTTTATCGCAGAGGGTGTGCCCCGTGCTGGTCTCCTGGAGTTTCGCGACGACACCGATGTCGCCTGCCCGCACTTCCGAGGTGGCAATCTGGTTCTTGCCGCGCAGGTAAAAGAGTTGCCCTATTCGCTCCTCGCGCTCTTTGTTGGCGTTATAGACGGTGGAGTCGGCTTTGATCGTGCCCGAATAGACGCGGAAGAAGGTCAATCGTCCGACGAAGGGGTCTGCGGTGGTCTTGAACACGAACGCGGTGAGGGGGGCGTTGGGGTCGGGTTCCACGACGATTTCGCTCTCGTTGCGCGGGTCGCGTGCGACGGGTTTGGGGGCTTCAACAGGGCTGGGGGCGAGTTCAATAATCGCCTGAAGCAGGGGCGCCAGCCCAATCCCCAGCGCTGCGGAGCCACACAACACGGGCACAATCCGCCCCGAACGCAGTCCTTCGTGGAAACCGTGAACCAGCTCGTCGTCGGTGAGGGGGGTGCCTTCCAGATATTTTTCCAGCAGGGCGTCGTCCGACTCGGCAGCGGCTTCCATCAGCATCTCGCGTGCTTCAGCCACCTTGCTTTCCAGTTCGGGGGGCACTTCGGAGGCGGTGATGTCGCGGTCTTTGCCGCGATAGGCTTTCTGGTGGAGCACATCCACCACGCCCGAAAACTGGGTTTGCGAGCCGATAGGAATCTGCAACGGCACGACGCGATTGCCGTAGGTCGCGCGGAGGGTGTTGAGCAGTCCCTCATAGTCTGCGCCGTCGCGTTCCATCTTGTTCACGAAAATCAGGCGTGGCAGTTTGCGCTCTTCGCACAGTTCCCAGGCGTTTTCGAAGCCCACTTCGAGGTCTGCCTGCGCAGGCGCGACCAGCACCACGGCGTCCACCACGCGCAGCGCGCAATAGAGCTCGCCAATAAAATCGGGGTAGCCCGGCACATCGAGCAGATTGATTTTATGGTCTTGCCACTCGATGGGCAGTAGCGAGGTACTCAGGCTGATTTTGCGTTTGATTTCATCGGGGTCGTAGTCGGAAACGGTGGTGCCCGCTTCCACGCTGCCGATGCGATCGATGTGTCCCGCCAGATAGAGCAAATGCTCGGCTAAGGTGGTTTTACCAGCCCCGCCGTGTCCCGCTAATGCCACATTCCGAATCTGCTCGATAGCGTACTGTTTCACGATAGCGCCTCCTCATTGCTTAGTTTAGGGCGACGACGCCCGAATCGGTTGTGCGCGGCTTCGGTTGCCGCGCATTGCTGGCGCAAGCGCGTGCTTGCGCCAAACCGTGTGCGCGTCTGCCCTGACAGAGGCTCAGCTACTGCGGAAGGGCAAGCCCATCGCTTTGAGCAGGGCAAACGCTTCCTCGTCGGTTTCCGCTGTGGTGCAGATCGTGATGTCCATCCCCCGCAGGCGATCTACCTGGTCATAGACAATCTCGGGGAACAGAATCTGCTCACGCAGTCCCAGCGAGTAGTTGCCGCGCCCATCAAAAGAGCGCGGCGAGATGCCGCTGAAGTCGCGAATGCGGGGTAGCACCACATTAATCAGTTTTTCCAGAAACACATACATGCGGTCGCCCCGCAGGGTGACCTTGCAGCCGATTCGGTGCCCCTTGCGGATTCGGAAGTTTGAGATAGCGCGTTTGGCGGTGGTTACGACGGGCTTCTGCCCGGAGATGAGCGCCAGGTCGCGCACCGCGTTTTCCAGGGTTTTCGGCTCCTGCTCGCCCTTGCCGACCCCCATATTAATCACAATCTTCTCGATGCGGGGCACCTGCATCGGGTTCTTGTAGTTAAACTGCTGCTGGAGCTGCGGGCGCACGACCTGTTCGTAGTGGATTTTCAGTCGGGGCGTGATTTTTGCCGGTGCGCCCTCGCCCGTTTCGAACAGTTTTTCGGTTTTCTGTTCTTTACTTGCCTTTTTGCTCTGAGCCTGAGGTTGAGGTGCTTTATTTTGCTTTGCCATACGCGATCCCTCACTTCGTTGCGTCAATCATTTCGTTACAGCGCTTGCATACGCGGAACAGCCGTCCCTCTTCGCCGCGCACGCGGGCGACTCGCGTGGGCTTGTCGCAGTGCGGGCAGACCAGCATCACTTTGCTGGCGAACAGGGGCGCCGGAATCTGGATTTTGGTTCCCTTTTGCCCGGCGAGGCGCGGTTTCTGGTGCTTCCATGCGAGGTTGATACCCTCCACGACCACGCGGTTCTCGCGGGGCATCACGCGAATGACTCGCCCGCGCTTGCCGCGGTCTTTGCCCGAAAGCACCATCACGGTATCGCCCGTGCGGATTTTCATGCGAAGCGGTTTTTCGAGTTTCTTTCTCATAGCAGGAACCTCCTACAGCACTTCGGGCGCGAGGGAGACGATTCGCATAAAGTTGCGGTCGCGCAGTTCGCGTGCGACGGGTCCGAAGATACGGCTTCCGCGCGGTTCGCCCTGGTTATTGATGATGACGCAGGCGTTATCGTCGAAGCGGAGCGTGGTGCCGTCGGGTCGTTTGATGGCGCGTTTGGTTCGCACCACCACGGCGCGCACCACATCCCCCTTCTTGATGGGCATATTGGGTGTCGCCTCTTTGACGGAGGCAACAATCACATCGCCCACCCGCGCGTAGCGTGCGTTGGAGCCTTTCAGCACGCGGATGCACATCACTTCGCGTGCGCCTGAGTTGTCAGCCACTTTCAAGCGTGTAAAGGGTTGAATCATCGTCGTTCCCTCCTCCTTACTGGGCGCGTTCTAAGATGGCTCGCACGCGCCAGCGTTTATGGCGGCTCAGGGGGCGGGTCTCCACAATTTCCACGCGGTCGCCCACCTGGCACGCATTATGCTCATCGTGTGCCATATATTTTTTGGTGCGGCGGATGGTCTTGCCGTAGAGCGGATGGCGGTAGCTGCGCATCACTGCCACGACCACCGTCTTGTCCATCTTGTTGCTCACGACAACCCCCACACGCACCTTGCGTCGCCCCTTGTAGGGGGCTTTGGGTGCTTCCAGCGCTTTGATCGCTTCCGATGTTTCGGTCATTTCCGTTTGAATCTTCTCTTCCATTTGGGTTCACCTCTTCAGGTGCTGGCTTGCTGGCGTTTTTCTCTGAGTATCGTCTGGATGCGTGCGATGTTGCGTCGGGTCATCGTCAGGCTGCTGGTGTCTTTGAGCTGCGCGATGGCTTTCTGCACGCGCAGGCGGTACAGTTCGGTACGCAGTTCGTCCAGTTTCTGTTCCAGCTCCTTGATGGTCATCTGGCGGAGTTGATCGGGTTTGAGGGGTTTCATTCGGTCTCACCTCCGGTAGTGGGAGTTCCGAGCTGGAAATCGGCGCGGGAGACGATTTTGGTTTTAATTGGCAGTTTGTGGCTGGCGCGGCGGAGCGCCTCGCGAGCCAGCTCTTCGGAGACGCCGCCCAGCTCCAGAATGATACGCCCGCGTCGGACGACAGCAACCCAGCCTTCTACATTCCCTTTTCCTGAACCCATGCGGGTTTCGGCAGGGCGCTTGGTGTACGGCTTATCGGGGAAGATGCGGAACCAGATTTTGCCTCCGCGTCGGAGGTAGCGCACAATCGCGACACGCGCGGCTTCCATCTGGCGGTTGGTAATCCAGGCGGGTTCCATCGCCACCAGCCCGTAGTCGCCGAAATGGAGTTCCCGTGCGCCTTTTGAGATTCCTTTGCGTCGTCCGCGCTGCTGTTTTCGGTATTTCGTTCGTTTCGGCATCAACATGGGAGTTCACCTCACTCTTCAACAGGGGTCTCCTGAGACGATTCGGGCGGGGTCTGGCGCGGGCGCTGACCGCGTCGTGGGGCGCCGCGGCGTCGGCGGGATTGAGTGCGCTCGCCGCCGCCTGCCACGCGGCGTCGGCGCGGCTGCTCGGTGGTCACCGCGGTTTCCGGGGTGGTTACCGACGAGAGCAGGATGCGCCGCTCCGACATGGGGATGTCGCCCTTATAAATCCAGACCTTAACCCCAATAGTGCCGTAGATGGTGTAGGCGGTGGCGAAGCCGTAGTCGATATCGGCGCGCAGGGTCTGCAGGGGCACACGCCCATAGCGATCCCATTCGGTGCGCGCGATTTCGGCACCCCCCAGCCGTCCCGACACCATTACCTTGATGCCGCGCAGGTTCATGCGCTGGGCGCGTGCGATGGTCTGGCGGATTGCGCGGCGGTGAGAGACGCGGCGCTCCAGCTGGCTGGCGATATTTTCTGCCACCAGTTGGGCGTCGGCGTCGGGGTTGCGCACATCCTCCACATCGATACGGATTTCGGGCTTGTTCGGATGGAGCGCCTTGTAGACCGCGCGCGTCGCCTCTTCGATGCCCTGCCCGCCCTTGCCAATAATCTGTCCGGGGCGTGCGGCGAAGATAATCACGCGCACGATGTTCGCAGCGCGCTCGATTTCAATCCGTGAGATGCCCGCCGAGTAGAACCGCTCTTTGAGCGTCTTGCGGATGAGATAATCCTCATAGAGCAGATGGCGATACTGCTTCTTGGGAGCGTACCATCGGCTCTCCCAGTCGCGTGTGATTCCGACCCGAAACCCGATAGGATGGATTTTCTGACCCATTAGTTCGCCTCCTCCTGCGATGCGGGGCGTCGGCTGGCTTGCGTGCGCGGTTGCTTCAGCCCCAGAATGACCGTGATATGGCTGGTGCGCTTGAGAATGCGGAAAGCGCGCCCGCGGTCTTTGGGCAGGATGCGCTTCCAGCGGGGACCTTCGTCCACGAAAGCACGCTCTACATAGAGCCAGCGCGGATCGAGGTTGAAATTATGCACCGCGTTCGCCACAGCCGACTCGATGACCTTGCTGACCACGCGCGCCGACTTATTGGGCAGTTGCGCCAGCAGGGTCAGCGCCTCGTCGGTGCTTTTGCCACGCACCAGGTCCACGGCAAGGCGCGCTTTACGCGGCGGAATCCGAACATAGCGTGCGACGGCTTTCATGGCGTTTATTTCCTCACTTTAGAAGTTTTTTCGCTGGAGCCGGGGTGCCCACGGAAAGTGCGTGTGGGCACGAACTCGCCCAGCTTGTGTCCAATCATCTGCTCGGTGATATAGACGGGCACATGTTTGCGCCCGTCGTGAACCGCAATCGTCAGCCCGATCATTTCGGGCACGATGGTCGAGCGGCGCGACCAGGTTTTGATCGGGCGCTTTTGCGCCTGGTTCGCCATCTCGCGCACTTTCTTCAGTAGCTTCGGATCCACATAGGGTCCTTTTTTGAGTGAGCGTGCCATATCTCCTTACTTCCTCCGTTTGAGGATGAATTTGCTGGTGCGCTTATTGCGTCGGGTCTTGACGCCCAGGGCGGGCTTACCCCACGGGGTCTTCGGGTGCGGCAATCCGATGGGCGCCTTACCCTCACCGCCGCCGTGTGGGTGATCGCGCGGTGTCATGGCAGAGCCGCGCACATGGGGGCGTCGTCCCATCCAGCGGGACTTGCCTGCTTTGCCCCACACTTCGTTCTCGTGGTCGAGGTTGCCGACCTGTCCGACGGTGGCGCGGCAGTTGAGATGGATGAGTCGCATCTCACCAGAGGGCATGCGCAAGGTCGCATAGTTGCCCTCTTTGGCAAGAATCTGCGCGGCGGCGCCTGCACTTCGCGCCAGCTGCCCACCCTTGCCAGGGGTCAGCTCGATGTTATGCACCAGCGTCCCGACAGGAATATTGCGCAACGGGAGCGCGTTCCCCGGCTGGATGTCGGCATCGGGTCCGCTCATCACCGTCATGCCGACGGTCAGCCCGACGGGCGCAATGATATAGCGCTTCTCGCCGTCTTCATATTGCAGGAGCGCGATTCGCGCCGAGCGGTTCGGGTCATACTCGATGGCAATCACCTTAGCGGGGATGCCATCTTTGTCGCGCTTGAAATCGATAATGCGATACAGGCGCTTGTTCCCGCCCCCACGATGGCGCGCGGTAACGCGCCCCATGTTATTGCGCCCACCGGTTTTGCGCAAGCCAACGGTCAGGCTCTTCTCCGGCTCGTCTTTTGTGATCTCCTCGTAGGTCGAGGTGACCATAAAGCGTCGTCCGGGCGATGTCGGTTTCCACTTTTTGACTGGCATAGGAACCTCCTCAGAGTACGAAGTCCTCTATCGATTGATCGGGTGGCAGGGTCACGATGGCTTTCTTCCACTTGCGCGTGTAGCCAGCCCGGCGTTGCAGCCCCACCCGTTTGGGTTTCGGCTTGACCCACATCGTGCGCACCTTGACGGCATCCACATTATAGAGCGCTTTCAGGGCGTGCTTGATGTCAATCTTGGTCGCGTCGGGCGCCACCTCAAACAGGTACTGGTTATGTACCATGCGCAGCATCGTGCCCTTTTCGGTAATCAGGGGGCGAATGATGACTTCGGACGGGTGTTTCATCGCGCCCACACCTCCTCCATTTTCTGGACGGCGGCGCGTGTGGCAATCACGGTGCGCGCGGGGATCAGCTCGTGGAGCGCGAAAGCGGGCGCAATCCGCACCAGCACATTCGGCAGGTTGCGGAACGACTTATACACCACTTCGTTCGGCTCGTGGAGCAAAATCAGCACGCGCCCGTTCTCTACACCCAGCGCTTTGAGGAACGCCGCCGCGTGTTTGGTTTTGATTTCGGGGAACTGCAGGTCCTCGACGACGCGCAGGGCGCCCGATTCGATTTTATCGGCGAGCGCGGCACGGATGGCTGCGCGCCGCTCTTTCTTATTTACAATCGGGTTATAGTCGCGCGGGGTGGGTCCGTGGACGACGCCGCCGTGTCGCCAGTGCGGGGCGCGGATAGACCCCTGTCGTGCGCGTCCCGTGTGTTTCTGGGGCCAGGGTTTGCGACCGCCGCCGCGCACTTCGCCACGGGTGAGCGTGTCGTGGGTGCCTTGCCGCAGATGCGCCAGTTGCGCCACCACCGTGCGGTGAAGCGTGGTGTTTTTCCCGGCGAGCAGTTTTTCGCTCACCTCATACTCGCCCACGGGCTTCCCTTGCAAATCGTAAACATTCACTTTCGGCATGGTGGTTCACCTCACTGCTGTTTCTGCACATAGACGATAGAGCCTTTGCCTCCGGGCACGCTGCCCTTGATCAGCACCAGGTTCTGCTCCGGTTTAATGGCGACGATGGTCAGCCCGCGCGTGGTAACGCGCTCGCCGCCCATGCGTCCGGGCATCGTTTTCCCTTTGAACACGCGCTGAGGTCCTGTGGCGCCACTGGAGAGAGGGCGTCGGTGGGTCATCGAGCCGTGCGTTTTGGGACCGCCCGCGAACCCATAGCGGCGCACGACCCCTGCGAACCCCTTGCCTTTGGAGGTGCCCGTTACTTTCACTATTTCGCCCACCTGAAACACATGTTCGGCGCGGATTTCCTGCCCGCTGGCGGGCTGTCCCTCAATCACGCGGAACTCGCGTAGGTAGCGCAGAGGGCGCGGCAGTTCTGCCTTGCGGAAAATGCCCTGCATGGGCTTGTTGACGCGCTGGCGCTTCTGCTCGCCGAACCCCACCTGCACCGCCAGATACCCGTCGCGTTCGGGCGTGCGCACCTGCACCACATAGCACGGTCCCAGCTCAACTGCCGTTACCGCGACCATGCGTCCCTGCTCATCGAAGATGTGGGTCATGCCCAGCTTCCGCCCGATAAGCCCTGTGATGACGGGCGGCGGTGGCAGCTCGCGCTTCGCCGGCGCAGGCGCCTCGGCAGCGGCTGCTAACTGGCTCTCTGCCGCCTCAGACTGGCTTTCTGCCGCTTCTGTCTGCGCGGCTTCCGGTTGCTCCGCTGCGACCGCCTCCTGAGCCTCTGGGGTTACCTCAGGCGCGGTCTCTGGCGCAACGGTTTCCTGTGGGCTTTTTTCTTCATTACTCATGGCGTCCTGCCTCCTTACAACTTAATCTCGATATCCACGCCACTGGGCAAGTCCAGGCGCATCAGTGCATCAATCGTTCGGTTATTCGGCTCCAGTATATCGATGAGTCGCTTATGGGTGCGGATTTCAAAATGTTCCATTCCAATCTTATCGATATGGGGACCGCGAATCACACAGAATCGGCGAATATCGGTGGGCAGAGGCACCGGACCGCGCACCCGCGCGCCCGTACTCTGCACCTGATCCACTATCCGCTTCACCGATTGATCCAGTACGCGGTGATCGTAGGCTCGTAGCCGTATCCTGATTTTATCGCGTTTCATAGTCCTCTCCTCCAGCAAAACGGGCAGAGGGATAGTATACCCTCTGCCCGCGCAGGATTCAGTCTAACACCTCGGTGACGACGCCGGCGCCCACCGTGCGACCGCCTTCGCGAATCGCAAAACGCAACCCCTTCTCTATCGCGACAGGCGCCACCAAAGTCACCTCCATATTCACATTATCCCCAGGCATCACCATCTCCACACCCGAAGGCAACTGAATCTCGCCCGTCACATCCGTCGTCCGAAAGTAAAACTGAGGACGATACCCGCTCACAAACGGCGTGTGCCGACCGCCCTCCTCCTTCCGCAACACATACACCTCCGCCTTGAAACGACGATGCGGCTTGATGCTCCCAGGCTTCGCTATCACCATCCCCCGCTCCACATCGTCCCGATCCACACCACGCAACAGCAGACCCACATTATCGCCTGCCACCGCCTCGTCCAACACCTTCCGAAACATCTCGATACTCGTCACCACCGTCTTGCGCGGCTCATCCCGAAATCCCACTATCTCCACCTCTTCGCCCGTCTTCAACACACCACGCTCCACACGACCCGTCGCCACCGTGCCACGACCCGTAATCGTGAACACATCCTCCACCGCCATCAAAAACGGCTTGTCCAACTCACGCGCCGGCAACGGAATGTAGGTATCCACCGCATCCAGCAAATCCCAGATCGCCTTAATCCAGCGATTGCTCGTGTTCCGAGTCCAGTCCTCATCCTCCGGCGCCTCCACCACCTGCAACGCGCTCCCGCGGATCACAGGCACCTCGTCGCCGGGGAACCCATACTTGCTCAACAACTCCCGAACCTCCAACTCCACCAAATCCAGCAACTCCGGATCGTCCACCGCATCCACCTTGTTCATAAACACCACAATCGCCGGCACATTCACCTGACGCGCCAGCAAAATGTGTTCCCGCGTCTGCGGCATCGGACCATCCGTCGCCGCCACCACCAGAATCGCCCCGTCCATCTGCGCCGCGCCCGTAATCATGTTCTTGATGTAGTCCGCGTGCCCCGGACAGTCCACATGCGCATAGTGGCGGTTCTCGGTCTGATACTCGGCGTGATAGATGTTGATGGTCACGCCGCGGGCGCGCTCTTCGGGCGCGCTGTCGATGCGGTCGTAGGGTTGGTATTCGGCAAGCCCGTTCTTGCTCAGCACGCGGGTAATCGCCGCGGTCAGCGTCGTTTTGCCGTGGTCTACATGCCCAATCGTACCGATATTCACATGCGGCTTCGTGCGCTCAAACTTCTGTCGTGCCATGGTTTTCTTCCTCCTTCATAGTGTTTTAGCGTGTGGGTTGCAGTGCTTTTTTGCGTTCGATGACGCTCTGTGCGACCTGCGCGGGGGCTTCCTCGTAGTGCGAGGGGTGCATCGTGTAGGTGGCGCGTCCCTGGGTGAGGGAGCGCAAGGTGGTTGCGTAGCCAAACATTTCTGCCAGGGGCACCAGAGCGCGAATGATTTGCGTCCCACCGACGCCCGGCTCAATCATCTCGATTCGGGCGCGACGGGAATTCAGATCGCCAATCACATCGCCTGTGTAGGCTTCTGGCGTGGTGACTTCGAGTTCCATGTAAGGCTCCAGCAGCACGGGCTTAGCGCGTTGCACCGCCTCACGGAAGGCGATGGAACCCGCAATCTTGAACGCCATCTCGCTGGAGTCGACTTCGTGGAACGAGCCATCCACAAGGCGTACTTTCACATCGACGACCGGGTAGCCTGCCAGCACGCCCGATTCGGCTGCCTCGCGCACGCCTGCCTCCACGGCGGGGATAAACTCGCGTGGGATCACGCCGCCAACAATCTTGTTCTCGAAAATGATTCCGCCGTTCGCTTCCGCAGGCTCAATCTCAATCACGCAGTGTCCGTACTGCCCGCGTCCACCCGACTGACGCACGAAGCGCCCTTCGGCTTTCGCGGGGGTGCGAATCGTCTCTTTGTAGGCGACCTGCGGGCGTCCCTGATTGGCTTCCACTTTGAACTCGCGCTGGAGGCGATCCAGGATAATCTCCAGATGGAGCTCGCCCATCCCGGAGAGGATGGTCTGCCCTGTTTCGGGGTCCGTGGAGATGCGCAGGGTGGGGTCTTCGGCTGCCAGTCGCTGGAGCGCGGTCGCCAGTTTGTCCTGGTCGGCTTTAGTTTTCGGCTCAATCGCGATTGAGATAACGGGTTCGGGGAACTGGGGTGGCTCCAGCAGAATGGGATGGTTGGGGTCGCAGAGGGTATCGCCCGTGGTGGTTTGCTGGAAGCCGATGATGCCCACAATATCGCCTGCGAACGCCTCTTCAATATCTTCGCGGCGGTTGGCGTGCATCTGCAGGATACGCCCGATGCGCTCGCGCACATCTTTGGTGGCGTTATAGATGTAGGAGCCTTTCGTGATTTTGCCCGAATAGAGGCGGACATAAGTGAGCTTGCCCACGAACGGGTCGTTCTGGATTTTGAAGGCAAGCCCACACACAGGGGCGTCATCGGACGGCTCACGGGAAATCTCCTCGTGGGTCTCCGGATGAATTCCCTTCACGGGACCGATGTCCAGCGGCGAGGGGAGGTAGTCCACCACCGCATCCAGCAGCAGCTGGATTCCCTTATTTTTGTAAGCAGAGCCGCACAGCACAGGCACCAGTTTGAACTCCAGCGTGCCTTTGCGCAGGGCGCGCTTGATCTCTTCCTCGCTGATTTCGCCCCCCTCGAGGTAGCGCTCCATCAGCTCGTCGTCCATCTCCACCGCCGCTTCAATCATCTTTTCGCGCCACTCTTCTGCCTGGGCGCGTAGCTCGGCGGGGATTTCGCGGTACTCGTACTGATTGCCCTTCTCGTCCAGCCAGTAGACCGCCTTCATGGCGATCAGGTCAATCACGCCCTGGAAGTTTTCTTCCTGTCCCAGTGGGATCTGGATGGGCACGGCGTTGGTGTTGAGACGCTCGCGGATGCGATCCACAACGCGGAAGAAGTCGGCGCCCACGCGGTCCATCTTATTGATGAACGCGATTCGGGGCACGCGATAGCGGTTCGCCTGACGCCAGACGGTCTCCGATTGGGGCTGGACGCCTCCGACGGCGCAGAAGATGGCGATGGCTCCGTCCAGCACGCGCAGGGAGCGCTCCACCTCTACGGTGAAGTCCACATGTCCGGGCGTGTCGATGATATTGATGCGGTGATCCTTCCAGAAGCAGACGGTCGCGGCGGAGGTGATGGTAATCCCGCGCTCCTGCTCCTGTTCCATCCAGTCCATCGTGGCAGTGCCTTCATGCACTTCCCCCACCTTGTGAATGCGCCCCGTGTAGTAGAGGATGCGCTCCGTGGTGGTCGTTTTGCCCGCGTCAATATGCGCGGCGATTCCGATATTGCGTGTTCTTTCTAACGGATACTGTCGAGCCATCGCTTGAGACCTCCTTCGTCACCATCGGTAGTGCGCGAAAGCGCGGTTCGCTTCCGCCATACGATGGGTATCTTCACGCTTTTTATAAGCCACTCCTGTTTTGTTATAAGCGTCTAAAATTTCCTGAGCCAAGCGTTCGTAGGCAGGGCGTCCTGTCTTTTTGCGCTGGACAGCCTGAACAATCCATCGGATGGCAAGCGAGCGGCGTCGCTCTGGACGCACTTCCATCGGCACCTGGTAGGTCTGACCGCCCACGCGGCGCGGTCGGACTTCTACCTGTGGCGCGACATTCTCAATCGCTTGCTGGAAAACCTCCAGAGCGGGTTTGCCCGTCTTCTGTTCGATGATCTCCATCGCCTTGTAGAAGATTTTTTCGGCAACGGCTTTTTTGCCGTCTTTCATCAGGCGGTTAATGAAGCGGGCGACCAGCTCGCTATCGTACACAGGGTCTGGCAGGACAATTCGCTTCGGCACGGGTCCTTTTCGTGGCATAGCGGTTCACCTCTTACTTTTTGGTTGCTTTGGGGCGCTTGGAGCCGTACTTGGAGCGTCCCTGCATGCGCCGATCCTGGTTGCGCGTGGTGGGCTGGATTTCGACGCCGGCGCAATCCAGCGCACCGCGAATGATATGGTAGCGCACGCCGGGCAGGTCCTTGACACGCCCGCCACGCACCAGCACGACCGAGTGTTCCTGCAGGTTGTGCCCGATGCCCGGGATGTAGGCGGTGATTTCGATGCCGTTGGTCAGTCGCACGCGGGCGACCTTACGCAGAGCCGAGTTCGGCTTCTTGGGGGTCATCGTGCGCACGATGGTGCAGACCCCCCGCTTCTGCGGGCAGCCCTGCAGCGCAGGCGATTTCGTTTTCCGTATCTTCGGCTTACGACCCTTGCGTACTAACTGGTTGATCGTCGGCATGTGCCATCCTCCATCATAAAAGAAGCCTCTCACACGCGGGGTGGAGAGGCTCGGTGTGCGCACGGAGGCGCATTCTCCCGGCATCCGCGCTACCGCTTACGGTACCGCGTTCCGAGCCGTATCCCGCGTGGAGTGCCACGCTGTCTGCGTTGTGTTCGGTTCATATTGGCGATGAACCTCCAGCGCATCCCCCAGAGGGGGAGACGCCCCAGCGGAGCATATTATATCCTATTCGATGCGAAAAAGTCAAGGGGTCAAGCCGCCCTGACCCCAGCAGGGTATACTCCAGCCTGTGCTATGACGCTCACGATGCTGGGCTTTGCGCTGTTGATGGTGCTGTTCGGTGCGCTCTTAGCCTATATCGCCGACTGGCTGGGTCGACGACTGGGCAAGCAGCGTTTGAGCCTGTTCGGGTTCCGCCCGCGCCACACCGCAACCCTGCTGACCACGCTCACAGGCGGGTTAACCGTCGCGCTCACCATCGGGGTGCTGACCGCTGTGAACGAGTCGTTTCGCATCTGGATTACGCGCGGCGACCGAATCCTGTACGAGCTTCGCCAGAACGAAACCCGCCTCAAGGAGCTCATGCAGGTCAATCAGCAGCTGGGTCAGGAACGCAAGCGTCTGGAAGACGAACGCAACCGAGCCGCCGAAGCGCTGGAACAACTCCGCCAGCGTTACGAAGCCCAGCTCCAGCAGGTTAAAGCCCTCGAACAACGCCTGACCGACGCCCAGAGCCAGCTCCAGCGAACCCAAAGCCAGCTCGAATCCGAACAGCGGCGCGTGGCGCTCCTCCAGAAGCGCCGTGCAGAACTGGAACGGCTCCGCACCGCGCTCGAACGCAACCTGAACACGCTCCGCCAGCAAATCGCCCAGCTCAAAAGCCAGCAGGAACAGCTGGTGGAACAAAACCGGCGCCTCGCAGAAGATAGCATCACTTTCGCGCGAGAAAACGCCAGGCTGGAGGAAGCGAATCGAACCCTGCAAACCCAGAACGCTGAGCTGACGGCAAAAAACCAGCAACTCCAGCAGGAAAACAAGGACCTGGAGGCGCAGAACGAAATCCTGCTGCGACGCAACACCCAGTATCGCGTGCAGCTGGAGCAGTTGCAGAGTTCCGTAGAAGAGCTGCTCCAGCTGGCGAACCTGCGCCTGAAACCCGTCGCGTTCCAGATCGGTGAGGAGCTGGCGCGAGTCTCGCTTCGGGCAGGGTTGAGCGAGGTGCGCCTGCGGCAGGCGTTGCAGGACCTGCTCACGCAGGCGGATCGCTATGCACGGGAACGCGGCGCGCAGGCGCCGCCGGGCAAACGCGCTGTGTTCATCCCCGAAAAACGCATTCGGCTCACAGGAGGGCAGGAAGTCGCCGTCGATGAGGCGGAAAGTCTTGAAGCCATCGTGAACCGCCTGCGCGAGGCGAACGAACCCGTGGTGGCGATCGCCCGTGTGCTGATGAACACCGCCGAAGGCGAGCCGGTGCCCATTGAAATCCAGCTGTATCGCAACACGCTGGTGTTTCGTGCAGGCACGCTCATCGCCGAAACGACCCTCGACTGCCGCCCCGAACAGGATGTGCTGGCGCAGATCCTTCGATTCCTGCGCACGGAGGTGCGCGAGCGTGCGATTCAGGCAGGGCTGATCCCTGTGCAGGAACGCGCCCACGAGCCTGCCCCCGTGGGCGAGACCGAACCCCGCCTGCTGACCCAAATCCTCCAGCAGGTGCGCGAGTGTCGCGCGTCCCGGGTGCAACTGCGTGCTTATGCCCTCAAAGACACCTATGCAGGCGACCGCCTGCAGCTCCGCTTTGAGGCAGTTGCTGAATCGCGAGCAGGACATGCGCCCTCTCCCGCGAATCGGTAAGTGCTATGGAACGGCTGATTGGCGCTCACATGTCGGTTTCGGGCGGACTTCAGAACGCGCTCTACGAAGGGAAAAAGATTGGCTGTACCGCAATCCAGATTTTCACCTCCAGCCCGCGCCAGTGGCGTCCCGTCGCGCCCAAGCCCGAAGAGGTGCAGCGCTTTGAGCAGGCGAAGCAGGAGACGGGGATTCACATGGTGGTGTCGCACGCGGCGTATTTGATTAATCTCGCCTCGCCCGACGCCGAGACACGCCGTAAGTCCTATGAAGCCTACCTCGCCGAACTCCAGCGCTGTGCCACACTCAAAATCCCCTATGCGGTGCTTCATATGGGGTCGAATCCCGATTTTAGCGAAGGCATGCGCCTGCTGATTGAGAACCTGCGCCAGTTGCTGGCGGAAATGCCCGACGGCGTGGCGATTGCGATGGAGACGATGGCGGGACAAGGCTCCGCGCTCTGCTATCGGTTCGAGCATTTCACGCAGATTCTGGAGGCGCTGCCCGACGAGCGACTGGTGATTTGCGCCGATTCGTGCCACCTGTTCGCGGCGGGCTACGACCTGCGCACGCCCGAAACTTACGAAGCCGTGTGGGAGGCGTTTGACCGCGCGATTGGGCTGGAACGGCTCAAAGTGTGGCATCTCAACGACTCCAAAAAGCCGTTCGGCTCGCGCGTGGACCGTCACGAACACATCGGCGAGGGCGAACTCGGCGAAAGCGCCTTTCGCCTGATTATGAACGACCCCCGCTTTGCCCACCTGCCGATGCTGGTGGAAACCCCCAACGAGGAGCGTTTCGCCGAGGATATTGCGCGGTTGCGGGGGCTTATCGTGGCTTGAGTGTGGAAACCACCAGACCGCTTCATATAAACTGCGCTGGCTCGTTTTTCACTATACCGAGCGTGCGGCGCTCCAGATAGTGAGCAGTGCGCAGGATGTAGAAAAGGACACTATCTTCCTGAGGGTCGATAATTTTGCCCAGTGTGCGCTGTAAGCGGGCAAGCTGCGCTTCGGTTAGCTCGCCTTCAAAGACAGAGTTCTGAACCCAGGTGAGGTACTTCCGCCCTACCTTGAGAACCTTCTGCACCCGCGCCACATTCACATCGTAGACCATGATCACATACATCGCTATGTCCCCCTCGGCTTGAACGGCTCAAAGGGCTTTTCGCCAATCAGATGCTTCTCCAGTTTGTATAAGTCGAGGCGGATCGCCGTGCGGTAGGACACATGGCGCTTGAGCCTCCGATGTTCAAAAGTGCTTCGCAGGCGCTCCTCCCACGCCTTGAGGAAAATAGTGCGTCCTTCTTCGTTCAGATAGATGCCTGCCATCTCTTCTGCAAAATGTTCGGGGCGTATCTGGCGTTTTTGAATGAGCGTCAGAATGGTACGGTCAACCAAAAGGGGCTTAAAAATCTCGGCAATATCGAGGTTGAGCGTGAACCGACGGAAGTTCGTGGTGTGCAAATAGCCGACTCGCGGGTCCAAGTGGGTCTGGTAGATTTCCGAGAGCGCGGTTGTGTAAAGCAGGCTGTTGCCGAATGAGATGAGCGCGTTGAGGCGGTTGCGTGGCGGTCGGCGCGTGCGCTTGCCAAACGAAAAATCAGGGTGCTGGAGAACATGGTCAAAGAGCGTGTAGTACGCTTCCCGTGCTTTGCCCTCCACCTGCATCAGCGACTCGATGGTGGTGCAGTCGGTAACTGCGTCGCGCAGGCTCTGGAGCGCGTCCAGCGTCTCGCTCAGATCGGTCTGGCGGTTGTGGTAGTAACGTGCCACATGCTGGAGATTCGCCAGCGCGCCCTGCACGATTCGTCTGGCGATGTCCAGCCGACGCGGCTCGTCCAGATAATGTTCCACTTGCTTGAGGAGCATGTACCCTGAATTGAAATGTTCGCGCGGGTAGTAGCTGCCCGTGTAGTAGCCATAGTAGTTATAGAAGTGGACAATCACCTGATTCTGGCTCAGAAACTCCAGCACGCGCTTATTCAGATTCACTTCCCCGAAGATGTGCAGTTCGCGCACGCCTTCAATCGGCAGGTAGCGCTTTTGGCCATCTTCCGTTTCCAGCAGGAGCGTGTTCTGATCGCGCTGGAGCGTGCCATGGCTGTTGACATAGAGCGTTTGCTTCATCCTTCTTCCTCCTCACACCAGCAGAGTTCCTGATAGGCGCATGTACGGCAGACACTCATCGGGCGCGGCACCTGAGGCGGAAGCGGACATTGGCGTAGTTGTTGAATCGCCTGCAGAGCGTTCTGGAGTGCTTGGATGCCCTCGTCGTCGAGTTCTATCACTTCACGGCGGTTCTGTTCGGGATAAGAAAGCACGCCCTTGAGGTTCAGCCCTCGTTCGCGCAGGAGGTAGAGGTAGTAGAGTAGTTGCAGGCGGTGGGCTTCCTGCTTGCGTGGGCTGCGCTTGATTTCGTACACCAGCTCGCCTGCGATTTTGTCGATGCGGGCGAAACCTTCGATGGGCACCTCAGTGAAAGTGGGTTCGCGGCTGGGTCGTTCCTGCAGGGCTTCCTGATGCACCAGTCGTCCCAGCTCCACATACGGCGAGTGCGGTTCCATCATCAGCTGGCGCTGGATGAACCAGCACTTTCGGGGGCAGATGACCCATGCATTCAGTTCATACCCCCGTATTGCCAGTTCGTGCCAGGTTTCTTCGGGAAGGGTGAGGGGTTCCATACTCATATAATCCACTCCTCTGTAGGGCTGGGGAGGTCTTCAGCCTGAAGGGGATGTAGCAGCCCTATTTTGTTATCGTAAGGCAGGTTAGTTGTTAGCACATTCAGATCGGAAGCATAGGTAAAGCGGTCTGAGAATTTGTAGCACCACCAGTAGGGTATAGAGACGAGCAGATTGGGTAGTTTCCAAAGAGCTTTCTGCTCGCGTAACCGATAAGCTTCCTGCAGGAAGGCTTCAGGGAGAACTTCGGCGTGTATTTCCCCTTTACGGGTGGTGAATCGCTGACGCATCTGCTCATCGCTCAGGTCGATGGTGTAGCAGCCGCAGATACATTGGACCTCTTTTAGGGTTTGATATCCTGCCTGCAGTTCGCGCTGGAAGTTGTTGCGGTTCCAGAGCGACTTATAGAGATCATCTGTCGCCCGCCTCAACTCGTGCGCTGTGGGTTCGGCAGGCAGGGTCTGCAAGTGATTGAGCGTTTCTTGTAAGGCCTCCTTCCCATAGAGGTGCTCCGAGCGTGGGTCATAATGGCGCAGGACATGGACGGGTGCAGGCTGTGTTTGCTCGCCATACCGATTCACACGCCCCATACGCTGTACCAGTGCATCCAGCGGTGCCAGCTCTGTATAGAGGCGGTTGTAAGAAATGTCAAGGCTCACCTCCACAACCTGGGTTGCTATCAATAGCGTGCCTCGTGAGGGCTTTTCGATAGTTTGCTCTTTCTCGCGTCGGTCGCGATAGATGAAACGGGCGTGGAGCAGCTGGATGTTGGGCAGGTGTTTCATACCTTGGGCTTGCTCAACGGCTTTTTGATACAGCGCCTGTGCCAGGGGCACGGTATTGACCACGAACAGCACGCACTCGCCTCTGGCAGCGTTTTGGAGGGCATCATTGAGGGCATCATCTGGCGTGCGTTCTTCAAGGAAAAGACGATGACGCCGCTGGTGCCAGAGTTCGTTTTCTGCTTGAATCAAGGGGGCATCACCCAAGAGCGTGCGCAGGGGGCTGGGGAGAGTGGCGCTGGCAATTGCCAGGCGGGCAGGAGGTTCGCTCTCTATCGCTGCCTGGAGCAGCCCCAGCGTGTATGGTTCGTAAGCGTGAATCTCGTCCATCAGCACCGTCGCATGCTGGCAGAGCGCGCGCCGAATCTCCCAGTGGCGACCGTGCAGGTGTGCTAGGAGAAACTGATCCAGAGTGGCTACTGTCACGGGCTTGGCAAACACGCTGGCGAAGAGGCGTACATCCAGCGGTGGCTCTTCGTGCGTCAGGCCGCCCAGTTCCAGCAGGGCACGGCTGTGAGCAATGCCCACATTTTCGTCTCCGTAGACTTTTTGCAGGCGCCGCCACATCGCGTTCACTGTTGCTTGCGTAGGCAAAAGATAGATGATTCTCTGGCTGTCGCCCGCCCAGAGAAGCAGCGCCTCAGTTTTGCCCGTGCCAGTGGGCGCCTGTAGATAAAGCCACTCGCCCTGTGCCTCACGCGCCCGTTGCTGAAAAGCATAAAGCGATTCTACCGACAAGCCCTTTTCGCTTTGTAAGTGGTTCTGAACCTGTTGAGAACCGTGGGACAGAAATACTATCGTGGGGTCTTTATGGGCAGAGGCGAGCCAATCGGCGAGGCAGAGGAGCGCCTTGACCAGCGCAAAGTCCCCTATGGGAAGCCGCTTGAAATGTTCCATCAAGGTACGGCTCCCATCAGGATACTGGGCTTCCTGATAGAGCCACGCGCCTGGATTGCACCTTAAAACGCGCTGAAGCTGGTTCTGCTCGTTTTCCTGGGGGAACCACTGTGCCAGCCAGTCGCGCAGAGGGTCTTCGTCGAAGTCGGGTTGTTTTTGAACACCCTCATAAAGTCGTGGATGCAGAGGGGAGTGATGGCTTAATACCGCGGCAGTAGCCAGTTTGGGAGTTTGTTGACCGAATCGCTGACTCTCCATCGCTAACACGAGGGGGAACGAAGCCAGCGCATGGGGGTAAGCGCTGGGCTGATGTTTTGAAGCCTTGCGCGCGGCTTCTATCCGCTTCTGGAACGAGCGTGTGGCTTTGCCGACATCATGCAGAACACATGCCAGCTCCACTCGTTGAGCCAGATCGCCCGGGAGGTTCAGGCGCTGTGCCAGAAAGCGCCCTATCTCCACCACTCGCCGCGTATGCTCGTCTAATGTTTCATTGGGCTTTGCCCAGAGACTCACCTGCCATCCCCCTTACAGCCACACGAATTGCCTGTCCCCCAGCTGATAAACGGGTGCGCTCATCTGAGCCAGTTCTACCCGCACAGAAAAAGGGAGGAAGGTAAAAGCTCGCCGGCTTACTGGATGTCGTTGCCCATTTGCATCCACATGGAAGGAGGTGGGTAGCGTTTCCACCACTGTAGGCTCAAGGACAATCCCTTCCTGAAGGACAGGACGCGCATTCAACATTCGCAAATCGCCTGGTAAAATCGTGCCATAAAACTCGTACGGCGACGATGCTTCGGGACATTCAAATTGCTCGCACGATTCGACTTCTATTAGCTCGTCGTCGCGCCCCAGCGAGAGGGGGTAGGCAGGTTGGTGAAACACCGCATGGAGCCTTTCGAGGATCTGGTCGCTACCTCCGTAGAGCAAGGTGAATCGTGCGTTGAAGAGGAGCTCACGCAGATAGGGCGAGCGTTCCATCTTGCCCGACTTGATTTTGAGCAAGGTCCAGAGGTCGGTGGCGCGTGCAGGCGCGTTTTCTGCCAGCACCTGCACGCGCAGGTTTTTGAGGGGGCTGTTCTGATTCCACAGCTGTTCTGCACTGAGACCGTACGCTGCGCCTGCCAGCCCTATCAGGGTCGTGGGCGGGGGCAGCGGCAGCGTGCGCTGGTAGGTGTGATCCAGCGGGCGTCGGAACGACGCCACAGGCGCATGCACGCGAACAGCCAGCACTCTCATCCTGGCATTCCCTCTTCGAGGTCTTTGAGGATGGCGGGAATCAGGTCAGCGATGGTCATCACGGTGCCCACGCTTGCAAGCGCCTCTTTCAAAGCGCCTTCGTTGGCAAAAAAGCCCGGAGTGTAGCCGAAAAGCACAACAGGACGCCATTCGGAGGTCAGACGACGGACAGCGTGGATAATTGGCTCAATTTCCAACAAATAGCGTCCGCCCTCGTACTTTACCTGGATCGCTTCCAGAAAGAGGGGCGTTTTGACAGTCAGTCGGGCATAGGCGATGAATTGTGGCGAAAGGTCCGTGAGCATTCGAGCCGTGCGTCCGCCTCCCCATAGTAAGCTGAGCGCCTGCACCAACGCTTGCACACGGCGACGACGCTCCTCAATAGGCAGAGCGCGGTCGGTAGCGTTTTTCCCCCCCTCCTTGGCAGGAAACACGCCTATCCGATCCAACTCGACCAGCATCGTACCCCGATAGACCGAGTGTGCCAGCTCCGTTTCGAACATGTTGCCGCCCTCTGCAGGCGTCTGCCCGAACTGTTCAAAGGAGCGGGTGCCCAGATCGCGATCTCCCCAGTATGGGAACAGCCCTACCAGTGTTGAGACACGCGTGGGCGAAGTGCGTCGCTTTGCCCCGGAGGCATCCATGTAGCCGAACAGGTCTTCGTCGATGTACTCCTCGGGCTTAGCGGGTGGCGTAACTTCCTGTCCACTCACCTGTGCAAATGGCTCGGAGAGCTGCCAACCGAGATCCGCCAACCGGTCGCGCAGCATGCGGCGTACCGCCTGACCCGATATATAGGGTAGCACGGTTCCATCGGGCAGAGTGACGCGCTTGAGGGTCTGCACATTGCCTTCCGTATGCGAAGCGTTTACATTCGCCGCCGATGCTTTCACCAGGTAGGTGAGTGTAATTGCTTTAGTCATCGCTTCCCTCCTGTTCTGCTTGGGTGGGGTACTTCGTTCGGAGATAGGCGTTCATTGCGTGGATAGCAAGCAGCGTCTTAACACGATTCCATGGTACTCCTGCGATGCGTTCGCCTGGCTCCACACGGAGCAACTCTGGGTTAATCGTCTTCTCGAGGGTGAACTGAATCTGGTTCAGAACCTCCAGAAACTGGTCGAGGTTTTTCGCATTGCGCAGGGCATACAGCAGCCCCATCTCTGACTTGTCAGCGGCTACTCTACCAAGTTCGTAGCCAAAGCCCCTGATAATGTTGAGCAGCTTCTCCTCCATTTTGAGGACCTCCTGTAGATAGATGTGCAGCACTTCCAGCGTGCCGTAACTGAGCGCGCGCTTTGTTTCCACGCTCACATCGTAAAGGAACGCCTCTATAGCGGGCGCAGGGTCTGCCTGCTTGAGAATGGCAGAACAGACATGCTCGCGCCAGAGGGTCTCTGTTTTCTTCTGGCGACGATGTTGAAACTGGCGCAACACCCCTGCCACTGCTCTGTGGGGATCATCTCTGTCTTGGAACACCTCTAACCATCGGCTATAGAGACGATAAAACTGGTGGAATCGGTCAAACCCCAACAGCGCTCGCATAGAGAAACTTTTACCACCCTCGCCGCTGATGGCGTAAACCACGATTGGGCTTCCTGCGATGGGCTTTGCCCCCATCAGCTCAGCCAAAAGAGGGTCTGCTTCTCCCGCTGACTCACGGGCATGGAGAGTTCTGAAGGCGCTCAACAGCAGGGCAGCAAGATTCTCATAGGGATACTCGCCCGAAAAGGGCGCCTCGAAGTTGCCTCCCTTCGCTTCTGCCAAGCGCATAGGGGCTATCAAGCTCTCATGCAGAGAGCGCAGGCGCGGTAGATCGGTGTGGAACAGGAAAAGATGATAGGTGTTGTCGTAGCGGCGCCACAAAACGCTTTGAAAGGCAGCAAAGCCTGCGATCGCACAACGCTTGCAGACCCTTATACCTCGCTTAGCCACCGAATAAAAGTTCCCGAACTTTGTAGGGTCTACCACAAACGGAAAGAGATACTGACGAGCATTTTCTACAGGACCGCGAGCGCCGCATAAATCACATTCGGCGTTCCCTTTCGGTTCGATACGCAGTGCCGAACCAGCGTCGGGAGGGCGCGTGTAAAGTTCCTTGCTTCCAACACGCTTCTTGGGAGGTGAGTCAACAACACTGATAAACAGCCCCACAGGCTCCTGCCAGTTGCGTTTTTTATACTGCAAGATCTGTTGGCTTTGTTCGTCCCAATATTCGGCGGTCTTACCTGTCTCTCGGTAAACCTTCTCCGCCAACTGCCGTAGCAGGGAGTTCACATCCTCTGGCAAGCTCCTATCGCCCAGCAGGCGTTGCAGCACCACCAGACCGTTGTCAATCCAGAAGTTGCCCGTGCCAGTGTCCATCGCCCTTTATCTCCCGATATTGTTCGCAGGTACTGATAATTATACCGAATTCACCGCCTCGTAGTTCCCCCATACACCTCCACACACCCAAACCCGCCTGAATTGCGCTCACCGATGCCTGCCTCCAGCGCCATCTCAAAATACTCCGGCGGCGCGTGGAACCGATACAGCCCACTCCAGCCCTTGACCCATGTGCCCTTGAAGTTAATCATGTGAAAGTTTTTCTGCAAATCCACTGCATAAGGCACGCAGTAGGCATCGCCCGGCGGGATGTCGCGCCCGAACCAGATGCGCACCTTCTCGCGCAGGTTGGCGATGATCCGCTCGCTGAAGTCGGGTTCTATGGGGCTGTAGTAGTAGGTGTATTTTTCACCGGGCTGGCGCAGGGTCTCGCGCAAGGTAATCGGCGAGAGCGCCTTGAAGATGACTTCGGGGTGATATTCGGGCTGCGGCTCCACCAGCACTTTGTGAAGCGGCACGCGCGTTTCGCCAATCGGCAGCGCGCCCTGCGTGAGCAGATGAAGCATCAGCGACTCCAGAAACTGGCTGTTGGGCGAGGCGATATACAGAATCGCGCCGCGCGGAAAGCGCAGGTGGTCGCCCTCGCGCTGAAAATCGCCCATCAGGCGCGAGAAAACGAAAAACCGAAACCGCTTGCCCCCCTCCCCAAAGCCTTCGTTGTGCAATCGCTCCGCCAGATGAGCGTCCAGATGGTGATAAATCAGCGATTGCAAAAAGTAGTTGTAGTGCAACGGGACCGTGAACGGCGTGCGTCGCTCACCCAGATACAGTTTCAAGCGCATTCCAGAACCTCCCGCACGGGAGTTTACCCGATTCGCTCAGCGCACCAGCGAGCGCCCGCGCGGCTCGGGCAGGCTCCAGGGCGTGCCAATTTTGCCCGATGAGTCGCGCTCAATCAGCAGGATGGCAGGACTGCGCGTCGCCACATGCCCGTCGGCGTGGAGCACATTCACGCCCTTGCCGTGAAACGAGCGCAGGTTATCCGCAATCCAGTCGCCGTTTGGGTCGCGCCGCCACACCGCCAGCCGCGCGATAAAGCGCGATTGGGGCGTCGGGCGGAACAGGGCGTCATCAAAGCTCAACACAAAGCCATCGTTGCCCCCTAAGAGAGGAATGGGGTCTATAGTCCCCAGCTGCCCTCCTGCCACGCTGTCGGCAATCAGCACTGTGGCGCCTGGATTGGGAATCGACTCCAGCTTCTGCCCCGAAAGCGGCAGATAGAACCCATAGGAGAGCCGCAACACCTGCCCTGCCTTGCGCGGATGACTAATCTGCGTGCTACCGCGAAGCGGGTCTGCAGGGCACCGAAACACACGGTCCAGGTCCTTGCGCACATAGCCGCTGATGCTATGCACCCAGCACAGGGGCAGTCCTTGCTCATCGCGCGCGGGCTCGCCGTTCCCCTGCGCGTAGTAGGCTATTGGCAGCGCGCTGTTGAAGTCGGTCTGGTAGAGCGTGATGGCAGTCGCCATCTCCTTGAGGTTCGAGAGGCAGTCGGCAGTGTATTTGATGTCCACAATCTGCCGGTAGAGGGGAATCAGCACCAGTACGACCACCACCAGCACGATGCCGATGGTGATTTTCTCCAGTCGGGTCAATCCGTAGCGGTTCATCGTGCGTAAGAGAGGTAGCCGTCGTCCCAGAAGCCCAGCTCCTGCAGGAGCTCGCGTGCTTTTTCGCGGTTGACCAGCAGGTTAGTGCCCCTGCCGTCGCGCACGGGGAGCGTTTCAGTGCGGATGCTGGTATCGGGCAGCTGGCGTGCGAACAGGGCGAGCGCGAGCATCTGCTCGTACTCCATGGTGGTGCGAATGTGGCGGAGCGCGGCGCTCAGCGCATTCGGCGCCTTGAGCCACACGGAGGGGTCTTTCAGGCGCTCCTTGACCGCCCGCATAAACTTCTGTTGACGCTCAATCCGATGAAAATCGCTATCGGAATGGCGGAAGCGCACATAGCCCAGCGCCTGCTTGCCATTCAGCAGTTGCAAGCCCGGCTCCAAATCAATATGGAGGTCGCCCCAGTTGTCGTGATAGTGCATCGGCTTCTCCACATCCACCCACACGCCCCCCAGCGCGTCCACCGCTTCTTCAAACGCCTTATAACTGACAATCACCACATGATCAATCCGAATATTGCCCAGCAGCTGGCTGACGGTCTCCACCAGCAGTTGCGGTCCGCCCAGCACATGGGCGGCGTTGATCTTGCCCCAGCCGTGTCGGGGGATGCGCACCAGTGTGTCGCGCGGGATGGAGAGCGCGCTGATACGCTGGTTTTTGAAGTCAAACTGCGCCACCACAATCGTGTCGGTTCGCGCGGCGGTTTCAACAACGCGCTTGCGCCGGTCGCGGTTCTCATCGGCGCCCACAATCAGCACCGTGATACGGTCTTTGCCTGGGAAGGCGTTTTCGGGCTTGGTCTCACCGCGGATGTAGGCGACGACGGCACGCCGCACTGTGCCCTCGCCCGCAAAACTCAGATAACCTAACAGCGCCCCCAGCGTCAGCCCGAACAGCCCCATAAGAGTCCAGAAGAGATACCAGAGCCATCGTCGTCTGCGCCTGGGGCGCTTCGCCTCCTGCTTCGCTGTCGCCGATTTCGCCATGCGCCCCATAGTTTACCCGATGAATCGTTCCAATCGTTCCAGTACCCCATAGCGCGCGCCGCGAACACTCACCCGTAGCGCGGTGTGTTGAAGCGCCTCCAGCACCGCCTGCAGAATCAGCGCGCCAAGCGGCAAAATGGGGGCGCGGTCAGGCTCAATTCCGGGCAGGGCGCGTCGCTGGCTTTCGTCCAGCGCGAACAGTCTCTCGGTCAGTGCGCCGAGCTGGGCGTGGGTCAGCGTTGCGCCATGCACGAGTTGCGGGTTGAATACGGAATGCTCCCCTGCCAGCATCGCCAGATTGACCCCTGTGCCGCCGATAGAGACAACGCTCTGAACAGGAGGAGCCGCGCTCAGGGGCGTTAGCGCGGTTTTCAGGTGTGCCCGCACGGCGTCGGGGTTCTCGCCGAACCGCTCACGCAGGCGGAGCGCCCCTTCAGGGAAGCTGCGGCTCCACGCCAGCGATTCGCGCCCGATACCCACCTCCACGCTCCCGCCGCCCACATCCACCACTGCCAGCGTTCCTGCCTGCCGGAACAGGGGGTCGCATGCGACCGAGAGAAAACTCAGCTCCGCCTCCTCTGCCTCTGAAAGCACCCGCACGCGCATATCAGGCGCCAACGCACGCAGGGGTTCCAGCAGCGCCTCAGGATTGCGCGCCTCGCGCACCACAGCAGTCGCGAACGCGATACGATACGCCACCTGCATCGTGTCGCAAACCTCCAGATAGGCGCGAACGGCGTCCAGCGTGCGCCCGATTGCCTGCGGCTGCAGGAGTCGCGCATTGCCAAAGCCTTCCCCCAGTCGGGTGATTCGCGCCTGATCGGCTAACACGCGCCAGCCAGAACCCGCTTGCTCCGCAATCAGCAGCAGCACCGAGTTGGAGCCGATATCAATGATGCCGACTCTCATGGCAAATCTTCCCAGTGAGCGGAGCGCACCTCAGGCAGCTGAAGCAGGTCGTGCAAAATCGCTTCGGGGGCATGCTCATGAAGCATCTGCACCTGCAGGGCGAACACGCGCGTGTTGGGCACATCGGGGAACTCCTGTCGGAAGGCGGTCAGCTCCGCGCGATGTTGCGCCAGCACACGGAACACTCCGTCCAGCTGCGCCGTCGCTTCCAGAGTCACCCACAGGGTGGGCGTGCGCAGATGGCGCTGGATGCGCTCTTCGGGAATACGCAACAACACCAGCGCCGCGTAGGTGAACAGCGTCGCGATCAGCGCCAGAACATAGTATTGAGGCGTGCCCATTCCCACCGTCATCCCGATTGCCACCACCACCCACAGGCTCGCGGCGGTGGTCAGCCCGCGTACCACACTCCCCTGTCGCAAGATCGTGCCCGCGCCGATAAAGCCAATCCCGCTCACAATCTGCGCCGCGATTCGCGAGGGGTCCGAAGGCGACACAAACGCCCGCGAGATAATCATCATCAGCGTCGTGCCCAGACAGATCAGCACATGCGTGCGGATGCCTGCAGGACGCCCCCGACGCTCGCGCTCCCAGCCAATCAGCGCGCTCAACACCAGCGCAATCAGCAACTGCACACTGACATGCCCAATCTCGTGCCAGTTAATCGCCTGCACGGTGTGAAGTGTACCTGAAGGCACATGGTACACTATCTTTCGTGAACACTTTTGGGCATCTGTTTCGGATTACCACCTGGGGCGAGTCGCACGGGGGCGCGGTCGGCGTTGTGGTGGACGGTTGCCCGCCCCGAATCCCCATCAGCGTGGAAGCCATTCAGTACGAACTGGATCGGCGCCGACCGGGGCAAAGCAAACTGGTGACCCAGCGCAAAGAGAGCGATACGGTTCATATTCTTTCTGGCGTGTTTGAGGGTCAAACACTCGGCACGCCGATTCTGATGCTGGTCTGGAACGAAGACGCCCGCCCCGAAGCCTATGAGCCGTTTGCCCATCTCTATCGCCCTTCCCACGCCGACTACACCTATCAGGCGAAATACGGCATCCGCGACTGGCGCGGCGGCGGACGCAGCAGCGCGCGCGAGACCGTTGGGCGCGTGGCAGGCGGCGCGGTCGCCAAGCAGGTGCTACGCACGCTCTGGAATGTGGAAGTGCTGGCATGGGTGGAGCAGATTCACACCATTCGCGCCGAAATAGACCCCAGCACCGTCACGCTGGAGCAGGTGGAAAGCAACCCTGTGCGCTGTCCCGACCCCGAAACCGCGCAGGCGATGATTCAGCATATCGAAGCCATCCGCAAAGAGGGCGACTCGGTGGGGGGGATTATCCGCTGTATCGCCCGCAATGTGCCGCCCGGCTGGGGCAGCCCCGTGTTCGATAAACTGGAAGCGGACCTCGCCAAAGCCGTGATGAGCCTGCCCGCTGCCAAAGGCTTCGAAATCGGCTCCGGGTTTCGCGGCGTGTTGATGAAGGGGAGCGAACATAATGACGAGTTTTACACCGACGAAACGGGCCGCATTCGCACGCGCACCAACTTCTCAGGCGGGGTGCAGGGCGGAATCAGCAACGGGGAGCTGATTGACATTCGCGTCGCCTTCAAGCCGACCGCCACCATCTTCAAGCCCCAGCAGACAGTGGACGAATCGGGCAATCCTGCTGAGCTGAAAGCGAGAGGACGCCATGACCCCTGTGTGGTGCCCCGCGCCGTGCCGATTGTGGAAGCGATGGTAGCGCTGGTGCTAACAGACCACGCACTCCGACACCGTGCCCAGTGCGGCGGCTAAGGCAGGAATCGGAACCGAATCGGGCAATTCAAAAAGCCTGCAAGGAGCAGGTGCTATGAAACGACTCAAAGGAATCCCCAACGAGCGGGTTCGGCTCGCGATTATCGGATGCGGTGGAATTGGACGCTATCACTATAGCGTGTTCAGCCGCTTCGCCAACCGGTGCGAGATTGTCGCCGCGGCGGATGTGTACGAAAAACAGCGCAACGAGTTCGCCCAGATGACAGGGCGCACCGACCTGACCCTTGTCTCGGACTACCGACGCCTGCTGGAGCGCAAAGATATCGACGCTGTGATTGTCGCCACGCCCGACCACTGGCACGCCCGCATCACGATTGACGCCTGTGAAGCGGGCAAGCATGTGTATTGTGAGAAGCCCGCCTCGCATAATGTGGCGGAAGGGCTGGCGATGGTGCATGCCGCCCGCGAACACAAGCGCGTCGTCGCCATCGGTCTCCAGCAGCGCAGTGGCGAGCATTTTCAGGAAGCGATTGAGATTGTACGCTCCGGTAAACTCGGCAAAATCACGATGGTGCATTGCTGGAACATGGACAACGAGTCGCCCGACGGTATCGGCAACCCACCCGACAGCGACCCACCTCCTGGTCTGGACTGGGACATGTGGCTCGGTCCTGCCCCCAAGCGACGCTACAATCCCAACCGCTGTATTTATCATTTTCGCTGGTTCTGGGATTACGCAGGGGGCAAAGTCGCCGACTGGGGCGTTCACCTCATCGATATCGCGCTCTGGGCGATGGGCGAGCATAACCCCGAAACCATCACGGCAATGGGCGGCAAGCTGGCTCTGCGCGATAACCGCGAAACACCTGACACCATCGAGTGCCTCTGGCGCTTCAAGGACTGGGTGCTGGTCTACAGCCATCGCGCGGCGAACGGCTACCCCCTCTACGGACGCGGTTACGGGACGATGTTTTTCGGCACGAACGCGAGCCTCTATGTGAACCGTGAGGGGCTGGAAATTCACCCTGAAAAAGAGCGCGTGCCTGCCTACAAGCGGGGCGGCTCCGCTCAGAGCGAGCCGCACGCCGAAAACTTCCTGCGTGCGATTCAGGAAGGCGTGCCGCTGATTTGCGATGTGGAAACAGGCGTGCGCTCCACGATTGTGCCCCTGCTGGGCAATATCGCCTACCGCGTCGGGCGCACCCTGCGCTGGGACGCCCAGAAGGCGCAAATTGTGGGCGACCGCGAGGCGAATGCTCTGCTCGCCCGCAACTGGCGCGCCCCATGGGGCATCCCCAAACGCTACATCAAGCCGATTGGGTGAAGCCGATGCGAGTCGCCTTCTTTGATCTGGAAGAGTGGCAGGGCGACTATCTCCAGCGCCAGCTGGAGCAGATGGGGCTGGCTGAGACCGTGCAGGCACAGTATTTTACGGACCACCTGACCCCCGAAGTGTGCGATTCGATCGCGGACGCGGAGGCGGTGGCTGTGTTCGTCTGGACGAAGCTCACAGCGGAGGTCCTGGCGCGGCTGCCCCATCTGCGCCTCGTCCTCACCATGTCCACAGGGTATGACCACATCGATTTAGAAACCTGCCGTGCGCGGGGGATTGTGGTGTGCAATGTGCCCCACTATGGCGAGAACACGGTGGCAGAACACACCTTCGCGCTGATTCTTTCGCTCTCGCGCAAGCTGCACGAAGCCTACTTTCAGACGATTCGCGGCGAGTTTCGCATTCGCGATCTGCGCGGGTTTGACCTCTACGGGAAAACGCTGGGCGTGGTGGGCGCAGGCAATATCGGCTTGCATGTGATTCGGATTGCCCGCGGGTTTGGCATGCGCGTGCTGGCGTACGACATCAACCCACACCCTCTGCTGGCGGAGGTGCTGGGCTTTACCTACACCGATCTGGATACGCTGCTGGGCGAGTCGGATATCGTCTCGCTCCATGTGCCTGCCACGCCGCAGACTTATCACCTCATCAATCGCGAAACGCTCAGCAAAGTGAAGCGCGGCGCTCTGCTGATTAACACGGCGCGCGGTTCGGTGGTGGATACAGAGGCGCTCCTCTGGGCGCTGGATAACGGCATTCTGGCAGGCGCAGGACTGGATGTGATTGAAGGCGAGGAGTATATTACCGAAGAGAGCGCCCTCTGGCGGCTACCCCCTGCGGAACAGACCCTGCGCAAGGTGGTTCAGGCGCATATGCTCCTCAAACGCGAGAATGTGGTATTCACGCCCCATATCGCCTTCAATAGCCACGAAGCCGTGCGGCGCATTCTGGACACGACCCTGCAGAATCTCAAAGCGTTTTTGCAGGGGCGCCCGCAAAACTGCGTTGTGCCTCCCCCTTAGCGCGAAATGGAGCGATTCTGCTCTCCAATCACCGCAAACTTCCCTCGAAACTTGCAACGAATTCAACACAACCTGAGTCTTCCTTCTGTGTGAAGGGAGTGCAGGAGCCGCACTGTGGCACTGCGGCACTGCCCCTTCGAAAGGAGGAGTGAAGGATGAGACCCACCACCAGAAGTTCTGGGGGCGCGCCGAGTCCCTGCCGATGGCAGGCATCGCTGGCAGTGATGTTGATGCTGAGCTGCGTCGCGCCGAGCCTTGCCCAGTGGCCTGCAAATCAACCGCGCCCTCATCGCGCGCCTGTACGCAGTCCAAGCGGCGAGATTATCTACGGGGATGTGCATGTCGGGGTCGGCTGGTTCAACGGGAACAAAACGATGAGCGCCGAGTTCACTTTCCGCCAGGGGTTCGCTCCCCTCGACAACGACTTCGACTTTCACTGGTTCCAGATAATTAACCGCGACACATGGCCATTGAACGACTCGAACGGGAACCGCCTCACACCGCCCTATGTGGATCCGCCGAATGGAGGGTATCAGGGTCAACCTTTTGATGACCATCCCTTCTACTGGGACCGCAATCGGTGGAACGATGCCGATAAACGGGTGGAGGGTCAGTTCAGTCGTATCTGGGATTATCCCAACGCACCGCAGAAGCGTCGTGAGGCAGGAGAGGTGCTTTTCAAGACCTTTCTCGTCATCACCGAACACGGACAGGACCATTTCGGCGCAGCGAATGTGTTTGGCAAGATTCTGGGTTTCTCATGGGCAATCGGCTCGCGCCCGAATAATCAGGGCGGGCTGGATAACTATGTGGAATTTCGCGGCTGGATTGATATCCGCGCTGAAAAGTCCAAGATCCAGCAAGCATTTGGCAACTCCGGCTTTCAGGGCTGGGATACAGTTCAGGTCCCGGAACCTTCCGCGCTCTTCGCCCTGACCGTGGGGCTGGCAGCGCTGCTGAAACGCCGACGGCTCAACCCATAACCTGCCTGTTTTCAATGGCATAACTCCGATTGGGCGCTCTGCTTCCTGCAGCAGAGCGCTTTTTGCTCCATTTGTAGTATAATAACTCTAATGGAACGGAGTGAAATATTGCGACAAGCGGTGCGTGAGGGCGACGAATCGGCTCTGGAGCGGCTGCTGGAGTGGTGTCGCCCCCTGTTATGGCGCTACATCCGAAAGCGTGCGAAATCGGAGCAGGACAGCGAAGACATCTTGCAAGAAGCGCTGCTGCGCGTGGCGCATGCGCTGCCTCTCCTCAAGCCCAACACACCCCTGGAACCGTGGCTGATGCGCATCGCATCGAACTGCCTGCACACCTTCTACCAGCGTGTCGCCAGCGCCGACATCCCGCTCAGCTACTTTGAAACAGAGCCAACCCCACGCGCCCTGCAACAAGAATCACCCGAACCCAGCATTGTGACGCAGATGGACACAGAGCAGATGGCACGGCAACTTTACGCCATCATCAAGAAGGTCTGTTCGGAAACCGAGCGAAAAATCCTCCTGTTATGCGCCTGTGATGAGACAGCCGAATCGATCGCCGTGAGGCTCAAGCTGACTGTCGGCACGGTGCGCACCCACCTGATGCGTGGGCGCGCCAAAGTGCTGGCTTACATCGTCCAGTATCAGCCTGCGCTGGTAGGTGGGACGGGGCGTATCCGGGAGGCGGTGCGCCAGCTCGAAACGCATGGGAAGCCGTCCGAGCAGCTAACCTGTGCTGAAGAGTACGCCTTAGCCCACCCGAAGCGCAATCAGCTCCCCCTGCGCCGTGCCTGCCTCAAGATTGCACGGTTTCTGGAATTCCCCCCCGCCCCATAAAGCGGCGAAAACGCAGCCTGAAATGGCAAGGCGCCCTCAGTACGCTCAGAGTGCGTCTTCCACTACTCCCCTGAATGCCCGAAACGGAACAGCACGATCAGCAGGTCGACATCGTCTACACGCCCGTCGCCGTTCAGGTCTTCAGGCAGGCTGGAACCCGTCCGCCCGAAGACAAACAGCACCCGCAGGAGGTCAGCGTCGTCGATGCGGTTATCGCCGTTCACATCCCCATTTATCAGGGTAGCGTTGAGGTTCATCAGGCAATCGTTCACGCTTACACTCCGCACCACTTTGCGCAGCCAGTGCGTGCCCTGAAGTGCCACATCGTAGACGCCTGCGGGCACCTGATAGAGGAAATAACGCCCATCCGCCTGGAGCGCCACCGTTTCCACACGCAAGGGGGTTGAACTCCCTGTGGGACGCACTTCCACTCGAATGGGTTGCCCTGCAGGGCTGCCCTGCCAGTGTTCCAGCGTAATCTGCCCTGATAGGCGATAGGCACGGTCGGGCGCGACGCGCACGCTATAGCTCCACGCGGTCATAAGTTGGCTGGACGCCGCCCAGAAACCCACATTATCATCGTTGGGGTTCGTGCTGTAGGTCACCCAGCCTGTAATCGGGAGCGGGTAAGGCAACAGAATCTCGACGGTGGGCGTATTGGATTGCCATGCCGAGCTCCCACCCTGCAATCCGAACATGCGCCCCGTAACAGGAGGGTTAGCAATCCATCCCGAAGACGGTATCGCATAGCGCGCACAGTCCGCATAGGCAAACTGCGCGTCCCACAGCGTGCTGGAAACATGCATCGAGGAGAGCATCACGGGCTTGAACGCCTCGCCGGGGCGGTTATCGATGGGAATGGAACCGCTCACCGAGGCGCTCACAAACGCGACCAGCGCATTCGGGCGAGGCGGTAGGAGGCGTACCTGCAGGTTCACCTGCAAGCTGGCAAGCGTGCCAGCAAGCAGCAGCACCAGATCGGAGCCTTCAATTCGGTGGCTCCAGCTCACGGGCGCCCCCTGATAGTAGCGTCCGCCTGACCAGAAAGCGGGCATCAAAATCACCGAAGTGCCCCAGCTGGAGCCAGGACCATAGTTCATGCGAAAGTAGCTGCTGTCAAGGTGCAGAGCAGCGTACTGTGGCGCGGAGGTGCCGTTTTGATAAAAAATCTCCAGCACATTTCCCCGCACCCGCAGACTCCAGCCCTGCGGTGATGCCGTTGCGAGTGTTCCCCCCAGCGCAAGCGTCAGCGCCCAGAAATGACGCCACCCTCTTCTCATCCGTAAGCGCTCCCCGTTCTTTCAGTATACCTGCAGCGCACGGCGAGGGGCGTCTTCATCAGGTATCCTATAGGCGGGATGACAATCAAGCCTGTCGAGTGGCGCGAGGGCGTCGTGCGCATTCTGGATCAGACCCAGTTGCCAGAGCGCGTGGTGATAGACGAGTACGACGACTGGCGTGGGGTGGCAGAGGCAATTCGCTCAATGAAAGTACGCGGCGCGCCCGCGATTGGAATCGCGGCGGCTTATGGGCTGGCGCTTGCCGCGCGTTCGTTCCCCGATGAGATGGAAGCGTTCCGTAAGGCTTTCGGCGAGGTCGCACACGCTTTCGCGCAAACCCGCCCCACCGCGGTGAACCTCTTCTGGGCAATAGAGCGTCTGCAAAAAGTCGTCCAGCAAAGCGCCAGCGCACCAGAAGCGCGCCAGCGCCTGCTGGAAGAGGCACACGCCATCCTCCACGAGGATGAAGAAGCCGATCACCGCATGGCAGAGTACGGTGTCGCCCTGCTGCCCGACAACGCCCGTGTGCTGACCCTCTGCAACACGGGCGCGTTAGCCACCGCTGGAATCGGCACGGCGCTGGGCATCATTCGAATCGCGCACCAGCGGGGGAAACTCGCCCATGTGTACGCCTGCGAAACGCGCCCGCGCCTGCAGGGACTTCGCCTGACCGCGTGGGAGCTATTGCAAGAAGGAATCCCCTTCTCCGCCATCGCCGACAGCAGCGCTGGCATGCTCATGGCGCAGGGGCAGGTGGACGCGGTGATTGTGGGCGCCGACCGGATTGCCCGCAACGGCGACACGGCGAACAAAATCGGCACCTACACGCTCGCCGTGCTGGCGCATTATCACCGCATCCCCTTCTATGTTGCCGCGCCGGTTTCTACTTTAGACCTGAGCCTGCCCAGCGGCGACGCCATCCCGATTGAACATCGCGACCCGACGGAGCTGACCCATATTGGCGGTCTGCAGATTGCGCCCACGGGCACGCCCGTGTGGAACCCCGCGTTTGACTGCACGCCTGCGGCGCTGATTACCGCCATCATCACCGAGCGCGGTGTGGCGTACCCGCCTTATGAGGGGAGCCTGCGCAGGCTGGTGGAGACAGGCGCTCCCCGTGAAGAGTAGGCGCACTTACCAGTAGTCGGGCGGATCGTAGTCGTACCCGTAATCGTCCAGCTCGCGCTCAAGGTCCTCGTAATATTCCCACTCACCCTCGTGGTACTCGTACTCCCACTCCGCGTCGGCACGCATGTCTTCCAGGGCTACATCCCAATCGTCCCGAAAGCGCTCCTCATAGTCGGGGTCATCGAAATAGTAGACCATCTCGCACCTCCATCGGATTATAGTATACCCTATGCGAGTATGTCTTGTCAAGTCTCTCAGAGGGTGTTCGGAAACTCACCGCTGAACGGGACGGGTGAACCGGCTCTCTTGCAAAGATACCTTCTGGAACCCACGATGCCCCCGAAAGAGCGACGGCTAAAGCCGTTCCTACTAAACAAAGCCAGCCTCCGCTGGCTTTCTCAGCCGACGCAGGTCGGCTTCGTCTCATAGGAACGGCTTTAGCCGTCAGGTACGAAAGAGGATTTTTCGAACACCCTCAGTTGCTGCTTGGCGAGGACGGCTTATAGATTGGCGCCAATGGGCTTGCCCCCCAGACAGGTATAATCTCCTCCTGATGGCGTGGGTCTATCTCTTCATCGCGGGTATTATGGAGGTTGTGTGGGCGATTGCGCTCAAGTTTTCGGAGGGGTTCACGCGACCGCTGCCTGTGGTGGTGGTGATTGTGGCGGGGCTGCTGAGCTTTCTCTTCCTCTCGCTGGCGGTGCGCGAGTTGCCGATAGGAAGCGCCTACGCCATCTGGGTGGGTATCGGCGCGGTGGGCGTGGCGTTGCTGGGCATTGTGTGGTTTCGCGAGCCAGCCGATTTCTGGCGGCTCTTTTTTATCGGCTTGATTGTGGCTGGGGTGATTGGCTTGCGGCTGGTCACGAAAAATGGGCACTGAGCGTTCACCGGTGGGCTACAGCTGGGCGCGCGCCTCGATGGTGATGATGAGCGCGATTTTTGCCAGCCGCCTGCTGGGGTTGTTCCGCGATACGGTGATTGCCTACCGCTTCGGGCAGAACGCGCTGACCGACGCCTACCGTGCGGCGTTCCAGCTGCCCGATCTGCTCTTTTTTATGGTGGCGGGGGGCGCGCTCTCTTCCGCGCTGATGCCCGTGTTCTCGCGCTACTGGGAAAACAATCAAAAAGACGAGGCGTGGCGCGTCTTTTCCACCGTGGCAACGATTATGGTGAGCCTCACCCTCGGGCTGGTGGTGCTGCTGGAGGCTCTCACTGTGCCTGCCATCCGCCTGATGTTCCCCGGTTTTGACCCCCTGCGCCATGAACTCACGGTGAGCCTGACCCGAATCGTGCTACCCACGCAGGTGTTCTTTCTGATGGGCGGACTCATGATGGCAACGCTTTATGCGCGAAAGCAGTTCACCGTGCCCGCGCTGGGACCGAACATTTACAATCTGGGGATTATTTTTGGGGGTCTGGTGCTGGCGCTCTGGTGGGGGATAGCAGGGCTGGCGTGGGGGGCGGTGCTGGGCGCGTTTCTGGGCAGTGTGGTGTTGCCGCTGGTGGCGATGGCGCGGCTGGGAAGCCACTTTCGCCCTGCGCTGGAGTGGCATCATCCGGGGGTGCGCGAGGTGTTTCGGATGATGTTGCCCGTGATGTTCGGGCTGTCGCTCCCGGGGGTCTATATGCTGATTTTGCGCGTGTTCGGTTCGCTGTTGCCAGCGGGCGCGATTTCGGCGCTGGATAATGCGAACCGACAGATGCAGGCGCCGCTGGGCATTATTGGGCAGGGAATCGCGCTGGCAATCTTCCCCGCGCTGACGACACTGGCAGCCACCGAGCGGTGGACAGAGCTGCGGGCGGTCCTCAAGCGCGGTCTACGGCTGGTCTGGTTCCTGACCGCGCCGGCGACGGTGCTGCTGTGGGTGCTGGCGGAAGACATCAGTCGCGTGACTCTCCAGTACGGCAAGTTTACCCCTGCGGACACCGAGATGGTGGCGAGCGCCCTGCGCGGGTTTGCGCTGGGGCTGTTCGCGTGGTCGGGGCAGGCGCTGATCGCCCGCGCCTACTTCGCGATGCGCGATTCGCTCACTCCCGTGCTGATTGGCTCCGCCACGACGGCGCTGTTTGTGCCGTTGTGCTTCGTGCTGATGAATACGCTGGCGATGGGGCATGCAGGGCTGGCGCTGGCGACCTCTGTCGCGGCGTCGGTGCAGATGGTCTGGATGCTGTGGGTGTTGCGTCGGCGTTTACCGCGCGATAGCAAGCGCGATACCACCCCCTTCGTGCGTCCGGTAGTGCTGAGCGGTGTGGCGGCGCTGGGCGTCGGCGTGCTGGGCGCGGGCGTGCATGCCCTGTTGTGGCGGATGCTGGAGACGATGGGCTGGCAGGTCAACCTCGGCGCGTTTGTGGCGGTGGTGCTGACCTTCGCGCTGGTGATGGCAGGCTACCTCGCGGTATGCCGCTGGCTGGGCGTGCCGGAGGTGGATTATGTGCAACGGGTATTGCGCCGACAATCCTCATAAAGCCCCCCAGCACTCCCCTGCGAATGCGGTATAATCGGCACGGTTCTGCACTATGGGCGTGCTGGAGATTATTGCGAAGAAACGCGACGGCGGCATTCTCACCCGCGACGAAATCGCTGAGGTGGTGATGGGCTATGTGCGCGGGGAGGTGCCCGACTATCAGGCGGCGGCGTGGCTGATGGCGTGCTTTTTGCGGGGGCTGAACGAGGCTGAGATGCTCGCCCTCACCGAAGTGATGGCGCAGTCGGGCGAGCAGTTAGACCTCTCGGATTTGCCCCCACCCACGCTGGATAAGCACTCCACAGGCGGTGTGGGCGATAAAACAAGCCTCGTGGTAGTACCCCTGCTGGCGTCGGCGGGATGCACCCTCGTCAAGATGTCGGGGCGCGGACTGGGCTTCACAGGAGGCACGGTAGACAAGCTGGAGTCCATCCCCGGTTTTCGGACTGCCCTTTCCAAAGAGGAGATGCTGGCGCAGGCACGCCGTATTGGCTGCTGCCTGGCGGGTCAAACGGAGCAGTTAGCCCCAGCGGATAAGAAACTCTATGCGCTTCGGGACGCGACGGCGACGGTGGAGAGCATTCCCTTGATCGCCTCCAGCATCATGAGCAAAAAACTGGCGGGCGGCGCCCAGCACATTATTCTGGATGTGAAGGTGGGCGAGGGGGCGTTCATGCGCACTTTAGACGAGGCGCGCCTGCTGGCGCGAACGCTAATCGCAATTGGTACTGGGGCAGGACGCAAGGTGCGTGCCCTGTTGACCGACATGAGCCAGCCGCTGGGGCGCACTGTAGGGAATGCCCTGGAAGTGCGCGAAGCGATTGAAACGCTGACGCCCGGCGCGTCGCATCACCCCCGCTTTCGGGAACTGTGCCTGAGCCTTGCGGGCGAGGCGCTCCATCTGTGTGGATTGGCGCCCGACCCGGAGGCAGGCAAAGCGCTCGCACGCGAGCGTCTCGATTCGGGCGCGGCGTTAGAGAAGTTCCGTCAGCTGGTGGAGGCGCAGGGCGGCGACCCCTATGTAGTGGAAAACCCTGCCCTGTTGCCCCGTGCGCCCTCTCAGGGCGAGGTGTGTGCCCCCGAATCGGGCTATCTGGCTCAGGTCGCGCCGCGAGCGGTCGCCTACACTGCGCTCCGCCTCGGCGCAGGCAGGCAAAAGAAGGAAGATAAGATAGACCATGCCGTGGGCGTGGAGGTTTTCAAGTCGGTCGGCGCGCGCGTAGAAAAAGGCGAGCCGCTATTTCGCGTGCATGCGCGCACTGAGGAGTCGCTACAGGCGGGGATGGCTGCCCTCCAGGACGCCTATCAACTTTCTGATACACCCGTTAACCCCGTTCCGATTGTGCTGGAACGGGTGGAGCAGGGAGCATAGGCTCCCCGCTCCGTCGCGCGACCTCCTTACGGGTTCCACTTGCTGATGACCAGATCGCGGTTGGGCGAGCCTGCGTGGCAACCCTGACACTGCTGCACGGGATCGGTTACAATCGGCTTGCCAGACGCATCCCACGCCTGCCAGCCCCAACCGCCTGACCTGGCGTAGCGCTTGCTGTCTTTGACCATCAGCGCGGTTACCTTCCGCTTGCCCGCCACATACATCCCGTTCTCATCCTTTGCCTCATACAGCACGAACACAATCTGGCTCCCATCGGGATACTTTTTGGCGTTCTCGCGATAGGCTTTCGTCGCGGGCGCGTTCGCATAGATGTGATGCACACCGCCGAACGCGCCGAACAGAGGGTGCTTCTCGCTATAGATGACGCCTGTGGTGATGTGAGTCCAGTTGCGCCAGCCGTCGGGCAAGCGGGTCGGCACAGGCGCCTTCGCCTGTTGCGCAATCGCGACAAACAGCAGTAAGCCTAACAGCCCCACAACAATTCCAAAGGTTCGCATAGAGTTCACCTCGTAATCACAATTTACCACGCACTTCAACAATTTGTCAAGAGGTTTCCAGAAAGTAAGGGGATTACTTTTTGGAAAGAATTGGCGGAAACGCATGGCGCTTCGAGAAAAGGGATCGGTTTCGTAAGGGTATACTTGTATGCGGTGAAGACCAGTCGCTACTTTATCTGCGGGGGGTCACTCTGGAAGACGGCGAGACAATACACAACGCATTTCCAGACCGTAACTTCAAACTGGAGGCGGAATAATGCGAGTTTTCTACTATGCGGAAACGGACAGCCTGTATATTGAGCTGCGCGAGGAGCCAGGGGTAGACTCTGTTGAAGTGGCTCCTGGGATTGTTGTGGACCTCAACGCGCAAGGCGATGTGGTGGGGATTGACATTGATCGTGCGCGGGAAAGGCTTTCTCTGGAGCGACTGGAGGTGCATGACCTGCCGTTGAAGGTACTGGTTGCCCAGGCTGGCGAGGAGCCAGTTCGCTGACCTGTGTGAAGGCAGCCGCCTGCAAAGAGGTATAACTTCCCTTATGGAACGGCGCCTGATTGAAGGGGTGTTTTTGAAGCCGCTGGTGGCGCACGCCGATGAGCGCGGCTACCTGATGGAGATGCTTCGATGCGATGACCCGATTTTTCAGAAGTTCGGGCAAGCCTATGTGTCGCTGAACTATCCGGGCGTGATTCGCGCGTGGCACTGGCACGAGAAGCAAACCGACTACTGGGTCGTGGTCAAAGGGATGGTCAAAGCGGTGCTGTATGACCGTCGCCCTGAGTCGCCAACCTTCGGGATGATCAACGAGTTCTTTTTAGGGGAGCAGAATCGGGTGCTGCTGGTGATTCCGCCGAGGGTGGCGCACGGCTACAAGACCATCGGGGTGGAGCCGTCGCTGTTGATTAACTTCCCGACGGAGCCATACAATCGGGAGCAGCCCGACGAGTTCCGCCTGCCTTACGACACCCCTGAAATCCCTTACGACTGGTCTATAAAGATGGGGTGAGCCGATTCCTGCAGGCGGCGACGCCTCTGGTCTGCCACCCATGCGCGGGCGTATTCGTAGTCCTCAACGGTGTCCACATCGTATACCAGCTCGGGCATCACCGAGAGGTAGAAGCGGATTCGGGCGTTGACCGTGCGTTCCGCCAGGAGTGGCAGCTCGTGAATGGAGAGGCGTCCCGCCACAAAGCGCGCCAGCGCGGGCAAGCCGCGCGTGAACCAGTGATAATGAAACGCCAGCGACAGATGCCATAGCGAACGCACCAGCGACTTGCGCGACTCGGCGAGCTTGTGGAGCAAAGGCGCATGCTGCTGCAGAAATCCCACCCGCATAATACTCACCGAGGCGTTCAGAAAGTTGCCCTCCTGAAAGCTCAGGGCACGATAGGGCGCCCCCGGATAGACCCCCAGAAAAACCGCCTCGGGCACCAGCCCTGCCACCAGATCGGCTTCGGGGTCATCGTGCGCCAGCAAATCTTTCACCGCTTCGGGGGTTATCATGGGCAAATCCACCGCGCTGTGCAGAAACCGATCGTGGGGTCCCAAGCCTAACCGCTCCGCGCCGCGCAAAAGGTTGTCGATGGGGTCGCGCCCTTCCGTGGCAAAAAACACACGATTAGGGTCTTCAGGTAGCGCCTGCATCAGCAGCTCGGACCCCACCACCGCCACACGGGGAAAGCCTGCCTGAAGGAGCGCCCGAACCACCCACTGGACCAGCGGCATGCCGCCGAAAGAGAACAGCCCCTTGCGTGAATGCCCTGCAACCTCTGCTAAGCGGCGCGGGGCATGCCCGCCTGCAATCAAAATGGCATCCATTCCCGTTCCAGAGTATTATACTCGCGCACCCTCCAGAACAATAGGGACTTAAGTCCTGATTGAAACGGACTCAAGTTAAGCAAAACGCCCCTTTCCTTGAGGGGAAAAGGGGCGTGAAGAGCGATAGAGGGCGCCCAGGAGCGCGCCTCTTTGTGTGGCTCTTAGCGTTTTCGCAGACGGCGTCCCATCAAGCCAGCCAGCCCGACACCCAGCGCAATCAGGCTCGCAGGCTCCGGCGCAATCACTTTGGAGGAATCCCCGCCCTGGAGCGCCTGGAAGTGTACCATCGCGCTGTTGTCGAACCCCGCAAAGTCCGACTCCGAAACGCCAAACAGCTGGAAAGTGGACGATAATCCCTGCGTTAGTCTGGCAGAGGGTGGGGCGACCTTGAAGTCCACTTTCACATTGAAAGACAATGAGGCATCGGTAAACGAGCCTATCGTGATGTTGGTGATGTACGGGTCGCTGAGTGTGCTGAAACCAGCAGGATTCGTATTGAAAAGCAGGTTCAGCTGGCTGATGAAACGGCTCGACTCACTGGGAGCTGTGGAAAGGTGGTTCAGGGTGATTTGCACGCCCCCTACGATGTTGGTGATGGTCATTGTCGCCCACGCAGGGGTGCCGCCGGGTGTACCACCCGTCTGAACGGTGGTAAAAACAAAGTTGAGAGATGCATGCGACGCGGCGACGCTGAACAGCATCGCGGCAACCCAAAACAGATGTTTGTACGTCTTCATGGTTTTTAGCCTCCTGACTAATTAGACTCAAAATTTGCTTAAAACCGGACACTCGTGAAAAAAAATCTGGTCAACACTTGCTCTCTCTGCGATAACACATCCTGCGTCGCGCACTTTTCGGGGTAACCTACAACAAAAAACGCCCCTCCTCACAACCGGGGAGGGGCGCTCGTTGGGATTCAGGACGCACGAGGGTGCGCCCGCATTGCGACTCTCAGCGTTTTCGCAGACGGCGTCCCATCAAGCCAGCCAGCCCGACACCCAGCGCAAGCAAGCTTGCCGGTTCCGGCGCAATTACTTTGGAGGAGAGATTATTCTGCAGCGCCTGGATGTGAACCATCGCGCTGTTGTTGGCTCCCGCAAAGTTCACCTCCGAAACGCCAAACAGCTGGAAGGTGGACGATAATCCCTGCGTTAGTCTGGCAGAGGGCGGGGCGACCTTGAAGTCCACTTTCACATTGAAAGACAATGAGGCATCGGTAAACGAACCTATCGTGATGTTATTGATGTGGGGATCTCCCAGTGTGGCGGAGCCAGTTGGGTTCGTATTGAAAAGCAGGTTCAACTGGCTGATGAAACGGTTCGGCTCGTTCAAGGTATCAGTGGCAAGGTGGGTCAGAGTGATTTGGACGCCCCCCGAAATATCGGTGATGGTCATCGTCGCCCAGGCAGGTATGCCACCCGGAGTCCCCCCACTATGAGTGTTGGTGAAGAGAAAGGTGATAGACGCATGCGATACAGCCACAGTGAGCATCGCCGCAACAACCCAAGCCAGATGCTTATGCAATTTCATGGTTCTTAGCCTCCTGTCCTGAATTAGACTTTTGTCTGAAAGCGGACACTCTACAGAAAGCAACTTCCGTGCCTTTCGGGTTCAAGACGACAGGGGAACGCCGAAATCTCGTATTTTTACAGGGTACAATCCTTCCCACAGGAGGGTCTCATGGCGCGGTGGTGGGCGGTTGTGGTGGCGCTGATTGGGGTAGGGTTCCTGCTTTATCCGGGCAGTGCGCCGTATTTGCGCTGGTATGTGCTGGCGCCGATAAGCATTCTGGGCTTTCCCCAGGCGACAGGCGAGTTTGTTCGCAGGGGCACGCCCGAAGCGCCCCCGCCCCACTGGCTGGAACCCTGTCAGGCGCGCTACCCTGATGACCTTGCGGTGCAGGTGGGGTGTTTTCTCTTTGCCACGCCAAACCCCTTTGGAGAGCAGGAGGTCGCTCCGGAAAAGCTGGACGCCCTTCAGCGTCAGTTCCCCCAGGAACCTGCGCTCTACCTGATGCAGATTCGCTATCGGATTCGCAACTTCAATTTCGTTCGCGCCGAGAGCTTGACCCGCATGGGCGCGAACCCACCGCCCCCACGAAAGCCTGACCCCCAGCTGGCGCGCCAGCTGCTGCGACTGGCGACGGAAGGCGAGCGCATAGACCCCCAGAACGGCTTCTTCCCTGCTATTCGGGCGCTGGTGCTGTACGCGCTGGAACGCGACGACGAGGCGCTCCGCGCGCTGGAACGCGCCGGCAACTGCCCCCGTTGGGAGACTTACGAAGCCTTTTTCGCGAACGCACTCGTTGCAACCTACGAGCGCTGTCTGGGATGGCGCGGCGCTTACCCTGCATCCACCTTTTATACCGTGTTGATTTTCCCTGAGATGGCGCAGATGCGGGAGATGGCGCGAACGGTTGCAGGGCTGGCGTTGCAAGCAGAGCAGCGGGGCAACTTGCGTCAGGGGGTGCGCTTGCGGATGGCGCTGGCGCGGCTGGGCGCTCTCATGCGAGCCGAAAGTCCCACACTTATCAGTTCGCTGGTGGGAATTGCCCTTACCAGTATCGCAGGCGGCTCGTTTCAGCAGAACTGGCAGATTCCCAAGCCGCCACCGCCTGACCCCGCAAAGTGGCGTCAGGAGCGATTTCTGAACGCGCTTATGCGCAACGGCTTCCAGCGCGAGGCACAGTGGTTCCGCAAAGAGTTTGAGCGAATGAAGCAGGCAAAAGCCATAAGCGCAAAGGCATCCGATTGGCTGGATACACACATCCTCGCGCCGTTTGCGTGGCTGAGTGTATGGCACATGCTGGGTATGCTGTTGCAGGGCATTTTGCTCTCGATGGGGGTGATGTGGGTCTGGGCGCTGTTGGCGGCGCGCAGGCTGGAAGGCAAGTGGTGGCTCGCGCCCCTTTTCGGCGTTGGAGTTGCGTTGCTCTGGGCGCTCTCGCCTGCAGGCACGCTGGTGGTGAGTTTTGGAGAATCGCTGCGCGGTTTCGCCATGTTTACCGACAGTGCCCAGGTGGAGGCTATTTTACAACGCCTGCCTGAAGAGCTAACCGCTTTGAGATGGCTGAGTTTCGGAGGGGTTGCGTTCGTTGCGGTTGCCCTGCCTGCAGTGCTGGCGCTGATCGTGTGGCTCCTCAAGCCGCATGCTGAACCCGAAACGAGCCGTAGCGTGGCGCGAATGTGGGGCAGGATTGCGCTTTTCTGGCTCACGCTCTATGTGGCGACGCTGGCGTGGCTCTGGTATCGGGACAGGGGACTGGAACAGGCAATGCTCCAATCGTTTTCCCATGAGATACGGTTTTACACTCAGCTGTCGGGCGAGGCATGGCCTGGGCGCGAGTGAGCCTCACCGCGAAGCGAAAAGCTGCACCAGCTGGCGCGTAGCTTCGGTGGGGTTGGGGGCGCTCAGCACCGCCGAAATCACGCAGATTCCGTCCGCCCCTGCGGCAAGCACCTGTGCGGCGTTCTCCGCATTAATGCCTCCAATCCCGAAAACAGCGATGCGCACCGCCTGCTTAATCTGGCGGAGCCGTTCGGGACCAACGGGTGTGCCTGCGTCGGGCTTGGTGGCAGTGGCGAACATGGGACCCACGCCGAGATAGTCCGCGCCTTCCTGCTCTGCCTGCTGTGCTTCTTCTACGGTCTCCGCAGAGACGCCGATGAGGAATCGCTCACCCGCAATCTTTCGCGCGAGCGGCACGGGTAGATCATCCTGACCCAGATGCACACCGTCCGCTTCCACTGCGAGCGCGACATCGAGGCGGTCGTTCACGATAAAGAGCGCGTTGTGCTGGCGGGTAAGGTCGCGGATTGCCTGACCCCACTGCACCAGCTGGCGCGTGGGGGCATGCTTCGCACGCAGTTGCACGATTTGCGCCCCGCCCGCCAGCACCTGCGCCACCGATTCTACGGGGTCTGCCAGCGCTGGCTCGGTAATCACATAGACCCCATGCAAGCGCTCCCTCATAGCACCGACGCCTCGGTATAGGTTCCGTACACCTCTTTGAGCGTGTTGACCATCTCGCCGAGCGTGGCGTAGGCTTTCACGGCGTTCAGAATCGGCTCCATGAGGTTTTCGTCGCGCTGGGCGGCGACTTTGAGGTCGTGTAGTGCCTGCTGCACGGCGCGGTTGTCGCGTCGGCGTCGGAGGTCGGCGAGGCGTTTGACCTGTTTCTCATGCGCCTCCGCCTCAATCTTGAGGATTCGGAACGGGATCGGCTCCTCGTCCATCTGATACTCGTTGACGCCGACCCAGATGAAGTCGCGCTCTTCCACACGCTGCTGGAAGCGGTAGGCGGCGTCGGCAATCTCCTGCTGGAAGAATCCGCTCTTGATGGCAGGAATCACGCCGCCTTCCTGCTCGATACGGCGGAAGTATTCGCGGGCGCCCTCTTCCATCTTGTCGGTCATCCACTCCACGAAGTACGCGCCGCCGAGCGGGTCTACGGTGTTCGCGACGCCCGTCTCTTCGGCAATCACCTGTTGCGTGCGGAGCGACAGCAGCGCCGCCTCTTCGGTGGGGAGCGCCCACGCCTCGTCAAACGAGTTCACATGGAGCGACTGCGTGCCGCCCAGCACCGCCGCCAGCGCCTCAATCGTGGAGCGAATCAGGTTCACATACGGCTGTTGCATCGTCAGCGAGCAGCCCGCAGTCTGCGTATGGAAGCGCAGCCACCACGAGCGCGGGTTCTTCGCGCCGAAGGTCTCGCGCATCTCCCGCGCCCAGATGCGCCGCGCCGCGCGGAACTTGCCAATCTCCTCAAAGAAGTCTATATGCGCATTAAAGAAGAACGAAAACTTCGGCGCGAACTCGTCAATATCCAGCCCCCGATCCAGACACCAGCGCACATACTCGAACCCATCCGCTAAGGTGAACGCCAGCTCCTGTATTGCCGTGGAGCCTGCCTCGCGAATGTGATACCCGCTCACGCTGATGGGATGCCACTTCGGCACATATTTACAGCCGAACTCTACGGTGTCCACAATCAGCTTCATGTGTGGTTCGGGCGGGAAAATCCACTCTTTTTGTGCAATAAACTCTTTGAGAATATCGTTCTGAATCGTGCCTGAAAGTTTCTCCAGCGGCACGCCCTGCTTCTCGGCAACCGCCAGATACATCGCCCAGATGATGATGGCGGGCGCATTAATCGTCATCGAGGTGGTGATGCTGCCAAGGTCAATCCCCTGAAAGAGGATTTCCATATCTTCCAGGGAGGCGACACTGACGCCACACTTGCCGACCTCGCCCTCCGCTTCGGGGTCGTCGGGGTCCACGCCCATCAGGGTGGGCAGGTCAAACGCCACCGACAGCCCTGTTTGCCCCTGCTCAATCAGGAACCGATAGCGGGCGTTGGTCTCCTCGGGGGTGGCGAAACCCGAAAATTGTCGAATCGTCCAGAGCTTGGTGCGATAACCCGTTTCATACAGCCCGCGCGTGAAGGGATACTGTCCGGGGTCGCCTAAATCGCGGGCGTAGTCCAGATGGGCAATGTCCTGGGGGGTGTAGAAACGCTTGATTTCGATACCCGACAGCGATTCGAATCGCGCTTTGCGCTCGGTCAGCGTTTTGGGATTCATCGTTCTAACCTCCTTAGCGCCGTTGCTATGTGTATTATACTCTACCGCCTCGCGAGTTTGCGGAGCGCCCGCAGCATGGCGTCTTTATAGTTTTTGAGGATGAACAGCGACGCCCGCAGAATCAGCCCCACAGGAACCAGCGGGCGCATCCAGAAGGGCGTTTGCTTCGCGTAGTGTTTTTTGTAGTAGCGGTACATGCTCTGGTGGAAGGTGCGGATCATCTTATTGGCAACGAGGTCGGTACTGCGCCCAATCGCGTGATAGATAACCGCTTCGGGGTAGTAGACGACCTTCCAGCCCGCCTGCCACGCGCGATAGCATAAATCCATGTCCTCGCAATACATAAAGAATTGCTCATCGAAGCCGCCCAGTTGCTCGTAGACCTGCTTGCGAATAAAGAGCGCGGCGCCCGAAACCCAGTCCACCTCGCGAACGCTATTGTGGTCCCAATCGGTCATGAGGTAGTCGCGCGTGTAGGGGTTGTTGGGAAACAGTTTGCCCAGTGGCGTGTTGCGGAAGAGCGCCGCAACAGGGTTGGGAAACCGCCGACACGAGTATTGCAGACTCCCATCGGGGTTGAGAATCCTGGGACCGATAATGCCGACTTCGGGGTGCGCCTCCGCGAAAGCGACGAGCTTCTCCAGCGCGCCCACCTGCACCACGGTGTCGGGGTTAAGAATAAAGAGGTATTTGCCCCGCGCGTGCCGTGCGCACAGGTTATGCCCTTTTGAGAAGCCGAGGTTCTGCTCGCTGACCAGCAGGCGTACCTGAGGGAACTCTTTTTCCACCATCTGCACGCTGCCGTCGCGCGAGTCGTTATCCAGCACAATCACTTCATAGGGGAAGGGCGGTGGCGCGGTGAAGATGGAACGCAACGCCTGGCGCAGCGGCTCCCGCGCGTTCCAGTTGACAATCTGGATGGTCAACACCACTTCGGAGTCTGGCATTCAATCCCTCATTATGGAGCGCGAAAGCGTGGCTTTCGCACTCCATAGCATTACTCTGCCACAGGTTCTGCCTCGTCGGCGGTTTCGGCGAGCGCGACTGCCGTAACGGGCTGCTGCTGGATGTGGGCGCGGACTGCCTCTTCCAGCGCTTCCACCACTTCGGGATGCTCCTCCAGGTAGGCGCGGGCGTTCTCGCGCCCCTGACCCAGACGCATATCGCCGAAGCTGAACCATGTGCCTGACTTTTTGATAATGCCCAGCATCAGCGCCTGATCCAGCAGGTCGCCCAGTTTGGAGATGCCCTTGCCGAAAATCACATCGAACTCCGCCTGACGGAAGGGCGGGGCAACTTTGTTTTTGACCACCTTGACCCGCGTGCGCACGCCGATAATCTCGTTGCCCTGCTTGATGTTGTCCACGCGGCGCACTTCCAGCCGCACCGACGCCCAGAATTTAAGCGCGCGCCCGCCTGGGGTGGTCTCAGGGTTGCCATACATGACGCCGACTTTTTCGCGAATCTGGTTGATGAAAATCACGGCGGTGTTGCTCTTGGCAGCGGAGGCGCCCAGTTTACGCAACGCCTGCGACATCAGCCGCGCCTGCGCCCCGACCGTAACATCGCCAATATCGCCCTCCACCTCCTGACGCGGAATCAGCGCCGCGACCGAGTCCAGCACGGCTACATCGAACGCGCCGCTGCGAATCAGCATGTCCATAATCTCCAGCGCCTCATCCCCTGTGGAAGGCTGCGCGATGTAGAGCTTGTCCACATCGACGCCAATCGCGCGTGCGTAGTCGGGGTCTAAGGCGTGTTCGGCGTCTACGAAGAGCGCGTTCCCGCCGCGCTTCTGGGCTTCCGCAATAATGTGCAAGCCCAGTGTGGTCTTGCCCGACGATTCCGTGCCATAAATCTCAATGATTCGTCCGCGCGGGATGCCCCCCACGCCCAGCGCCATATCCAGTGCCGTACTCCCTGTGGGAATCACATCCACCTGCAGGCGGGTCGCGTCGCCCAGGCGCATGACGCTCCCCTTGCCAAACTGGCGCTCCACCTGACTGAGAACCGCCTCCAGCGCCTTCTGCTTTTCGTTCTGGTTTGTCATCAGTGCCTCCCGATATATGCTACCCGATTCGCTCAGGTAGAAGATTGTCTACTATTATACCCTATCCGAAGGCTTCATGCAAGAGGGAGAAGCACTCGAAAAAAAAATGGGCGACACTGTCGAAAGGAGGATCAAAGCCCAGTGCCGCCTACAATCTCGTTATTTCGCCCTGTGGAAGCACCCCTTGCAGAGGTCTTCCACCCCAATTAGACTCAAAAACGCGCCAAAACCGGACAGCCGTGCGGGCGAATTCGGGGGAATTTGCCCCTAAAATTGCCACTAAGCAGGACGGGTGAACCTGCTCTGTTGCAAGGATGCCCGATGGAACCCACGATGCCCCCGAAAGAGCGACGGCTAAAGCCGTTCCTAATAAACAAAGCCAGCCTTCGCTGGCTCTTTTAGCCGACGCAGGTCGGCTTCGTCTTATAGGAACGGCTTCAGCCGTCAGGCAACCCCGCACCCCCTGAAAACCCGACGGGTGAACCCGTTCCCAGTAAACAAAGCCAGCCTTCGCTGGCTCTTTTAGCCGACGCAGGTCGGCTTCGTTTCATAGGAACGGCTTCAGCCGTCAGGGCGCAGGTTCCAGGACGGCACGCCTGTCAAAAAGCCCCTCCCTAAGACCTGAAGGAAGGAGTCTCGGAACGCTCATGCCCCGATCCTTGCAACAGAGCAGCTTTAGCCGTCAGGCATATGAGGGGGTTCACGAACATTACCCCGATGATGTATACTTCTTTCGGCATGGGAGCGAAAGGATGGGTTCTGGTGTTGCTGGGATGCTTTGCGTGTTTGGGCTGGGCGCAGTTTCAGACGGGTTCGCGCGTGGGTCTCACCGCGGCGGGAGCAGGTCTCCCCGTGTATGAGCGCCCGTGTGCGGGCAATCCCATCCGCGAGGTGGCGGTCGCGGGCACGGACGGTTTCCTGATGGCGCCGCCGTTTTCGTGTGGGAGTGTGCGCTGGCACTTTGTGGCGTGGCAGGGCGGTTTGCGGGGCTGGTCGCCAGAGCAAGCAAGCGGGCGCACGATGCTTTTGCCCCTGCCCGGGCGCGGGGCGTACCCGAACATTCGCGCAATGGGCGCCTATCGCGTGCAGGTCGCACCTGATGGCAACCCCCTGAATGTGCGTACGGGACCAGGCTTGAGCTATTCGGTCATCACGCAGAAACCGGCGGGTTCCACAGGATGGGCGTATCAGGTGAGCGTGGATGCCGCCAACCGGCTGGTGTGGTGGAAGATTCGCTGGGACGATGCGAACGGGGGGCAGGTAGGCTGGTCCGCCGATTCGCGGCTCAGCGGAGGGGTCTATTTGACCGTGCTGGAGCCGCCGCGCCCGCTGGCGACGCTCTCGCTTGCCTCAAATAATTCGGGCGTGAGCGTGCAGGTCAGCCTGCGCGACTTGCAAGGCAATCCCCCCTCTGGCACAACGAGCCTGCCCGCCAGCCTGAGCTATGTGGAAGGCACGAGCGTGACTCTTATTGCGCCCACAACCGCCCCCGACGGCACAGTATTCGTGCGCTGGGAGCAGAACGGCACGCCACTTTCCACCAGCCCCAGCATCACGCTCACGGTATCGGGCACGCTCAGCCTGCGAGCGGTCTACGAAAACGCCGAAGCCCACTTTCTGGCGAACCTGATCGCCCCATGGCGTAGTGGACAACTCTGGACGCCCTCCACCTACGACACGCACGCGGGCGGCAACCCGCTCTACGCGGTGGACTTCAACCGCGCCGCCAGCAGCCGCGCCACCTGCCCCTACACCTCGGGCTGGATTCAGGACTGCGACGAGGTAGTGGTCGCCTCGCACGCAGGACGCGCCTACACCCGCGCCCAGAGCGGCTGCACAGGCTACGGCAACTATGTGGTCGTGGTGAGCAACACGCCCGTTTCGGGTTCCAGCAATACCTATCTGGCGACGATTTATGCCCACCTCAACTACTTCCTTGTGCCGAACAACACTTCGGTGTCGGCGGGGCAGCCGATTGCGCGACTGGGTAGCACGGGCAGTTCCACAGGACCCCACCTGCATTACGAGGTGCGGGAGGTTACGGTGTCTGGCTCCACGCTCACGCTGGGGACACGCCGACAGGTGCTGAACAACCCTGCGATACGGCTCAGCGGGCAGCCCTTGAATGTAGACCTCAACTGTCAGGTCAGCGGGCTGGGCTATGCGGGACCGCCGATAACAGGCACAGTTAGCGTGGGCACGATTCCGGGCAACCTCGCGGGAACCTGCTCGCCCTATTCTTGCGGCGGCTTCCTGCACGAATCGCCCTTCACCGAGCCTGACCGTTGTCTCATTAACGATGACGAACTGCCCGAGGTACTGTATCTTACCGATGTGAACGGCGACAGCGTGGTGGATGAAGCCGACCTGCTTCAGGTACTGCTGGAGTGGGGCTGCCAGGGCGAGTGCCCTGCTGATGTGAACGCCGACGGCATCGTGGACGAGACCGACCTGCTCTGGGTGTTGAGCGACTTGGGGCGTTAGGGGGCGCTTCGAGGTACAATACTGCTGGTATGTCGCGCGTGACGGTGATTGGGGGCGGTTTTGCGGGTGTGGAGGCGGCGTGGGCAGCCGCGCGTATGGGCGTGCCCGTGCGCCTGTACGAGATGCGACCGCGCAAAAGCACGCCTGCCCATAAAACAGGCTGGCTGGCAGAGCTGGTCTGCTCCAACTCGTTCAAGTCGCTGTTGCCCACCACGCCTTCGGGGCAGCTCAAATGGGAGATGGAGCGACTCGGCTCGCTGGTCATCCCCACGGCACGCGAGTTCGCCGTGCCCGCGGGCGAGGCGCTGGCGGTAGACCGCGAGCCGTTCGCGCAAGCCATCACCGCACGCATCGAGCTGCACCCATTGATTGAGGTGGTGCGCGAAGAGGTCACGGAAATCCCGCCCGACCGCCCGCTGATTATCGCCACCGGTCCGCTCACTTCCGACGCGCTGGCGCAGGAGATTGCCCGCCTTACGGGGAGCAAGCATCTTTATTTCTACGACGCCGTGTCGCCGATTGTGGACGCCAGCACGATTAACTACGAGCGCGTCTTTTTCGGCAGTCGGCGCGAGAAGGGCGACCCCGCGTACATCAACTGCCCGTTCACCAAAGAGGAGTACGAGCGCTTCTGGGAGGCGCTGGTGAACGCCGAGCAGGTGCCCCTGCACGACTTTGAGGAGCCGAAGTTCTTTGAGGGGTGTGTGCCGCTGGAGGAGCTGGCGAAGCGCGGCAAAGATACCCTGCGCTTCGGACCGCTGAAGCCCGTGGGGCTGATAGACCCACGCACGGGCAAGCGCCCCTACGCGGTTTTGCAGTTGCGCCCCGAAAACAACGAACGCACGCTCTACAGCCTTGTGGCGTGCCAGACGCGCCTGAAGTGGGGCGAGCAGAAGCGCGTGTTCCGCATGGTGCCCGGACTGGAGCAGGCTGAGTTTGTGCGCTACGGCGTGGTGCATCGCAACACTTATCTTGATTCGCCGCGCCTGCTCCGCCCGACCCTGCAGTATTGCGAAGATAGTCGGCTCTTCTTTGCGGGGCAGCTGGTGGGCGTGGAGGGTTATATCGAGTCGGCGGCGGCTGGGATTATCGCAGGCATCAACGCCGCGCGGCTGGCGCAGGGCAAGCCCGCGGTGGCGCCGCCGCCCGAAACCGTGATTGGCTCGCTGTTGCACTACATCAGCACCTATCCGCACCCCGACTTCCCCCCCATGAACGCCAACTGGGGGCTGCTGCCCGAACCGCCTGACGCGCCCAAAGACCGCGAGGCGCGGCGTGCGCTCAAGCTCCAGCGGGCACGCGAGGCGATGGAAGCCTTCGCCAAGCAGTTGGGGCTGTAGGCACTTCACGCCCCCAGAGCCAGTATAATCTTTATAATGCACACTGTCGCCGAAGTGCTGGTGTTTGCGGGCGGGGAGCTGGAGAACAGACTGCTTTCCTATACGGTTCCCGACTCGCTTGCGGGGCAGGTTCAGGTCGGTTCGGGGGTGATGGTGCCCCTGCGCACGCGAACGGCGCTGGGTGTGGTGCTGAACCTCACGCAGGCGGAGGAGGCAGCCCTCACCTCACTGAAACCGATTGAGGCGGTGCTGGACCAGCCCCTGCTTCGTGGGAGCCTGCTGGAACTGGTCCATCAGGTACAGCGCACGCTGCTCTGCTCGCTTGCGGATGCGGTAGACCTGGCGCTCCCTGCGCTGACCCGTGCGCAGATTCAGGCGGTCATCACCCTGCAAGAGCCTGTGCCGCCGTTGCGTTCTCAAGCCCAGCAGCGCGTGGTGGAGGCTCTGCGGGCGCGTGGGGGGCGCGCGACCCTGACGCAACTCAAACACGACCTCGCCAGCGCGATTCTGAACACGGGGCTGTCGGGATTGCGGGCGCGGGGGCTGGTGCGTACCGAATACACGCTTGAGCCGCCGCCTCAGCCGCCTGCTGGCGAAATCTGGATTGAGCTGGTGCATGACCCCGACGCGCTGGAGCAGTTCTTTCAGGAGTCGGCGAACCGCGCACGGGCGCAGTCGGCACTCCTCACGCGCCTGCTACTCCATCCTGAAGGCAAGATGCCCATGCGCGCTCTGCTGGAAGAGACGGGCGTGAGCGCCCAGAGCCTGCGACAACTGGAATCACGCGGGCTGGTGCGTCGCGTGCGCCAGAGCCGAACCGAGACCACCCCACCAGCCGCCCCGCCCATGACCCTGACCCCTCACCAGAAACACGCCCTTGAAGCCCTGTTGCCCGCGTTGCGTGCAGGGCGCTTCAGGGCGTTTCTGCTCTACGGCGTAACGGGCAGCGGCAAAACGGAGGTGTACCTGCGTGCGGCGACCGAAACCCTGCGGATGGGGCGCACGGTGCTGTTTCTGGTGCCCGAAATCGCGCTGACGGTACAGCTCACGCAGGCGTTTCGCGAGCGGTTCGGCGAGAGCGTGGCAGTGTTGCACAGCCAGCTCAGCCCCAGCGAGCGGTATGAGCAGTGGCTGCGGGCGCGTTCAGGGCAGGCGCCGATTGTGGTGGGCGCACGCTCCGCCATCTTCGCCCCACTGGAGAATATCGGGCTGATTATCGTGGATGAGGAGCATGAAGCCTCGTACAAGCAGTCGCATGCGCCGACCTATCACGCCCGCGAGCTGGCATACGCCCGCGCGAAGGCAGAGAACGCCATCCTGATTCTGGGTTCCGCCACGCCCTCGCTGGAGAGTTTCTATCGCGCCGAGCAGGGGCTGATCCAGCGCGTAGACCTGCCAGAGCGCGTGGGGCAAACCCCCCTGCCCGAAGTGGAGATTATAGACCTGCGCGGCGGGCGGTTTTGCATCCTCAGCGAACCGCTGCTGGAGGCTTTACAGCAGACCGTTTCGGCAGGCTATCAGGCGATATTGTTTCTCAATCGGCGAGGATACGCGCCGTTTCTGCTCTGTCGGGAGTGTGGCTATGTGCCGATGTGCCCCAACTGCTCGGTGAGCCTGACCTATCATCGGGGGGAGGCGTGGCAGTTGCGCTGTCATCATTGCAATCACACGGAGCGTCCGCCTGCGTTGTGTCCGAACTGTGGGGGCGTGCGGCTGGCGCCGTTTGGCGTGGGTACCCAGCGCGTGGAGGCGTTTTTGCGCGAGCGCCTGCCTGAGGTGCGCGTGGCACGGCTGGATCGGGACATCCTGTCGGGGCGCGAGCGGTTTCTGGAAACCCTGCGCGCCTTTCGGGCAGGCGAACTGGATGTGCTGATTGGCACCCAGATGGTGGCGCGAGGGCTGGACTTCCCGCGCGTGATGCTGGTGGGGGTCATCTCCGCCGACATGGGGCTACACCTGCCCGACTTTCGCGCCAGCGAGCGTACTTTCCAGCTGCTGATGCAGGTGGCAGGGCGGGCGGGGCGCCGCGAGCGACAGGGGCGCGTGCTGATTCAAACCTACAGTCCAGACCATCCCGCGATTCTCTGCGCCCAGCGACACGATTACGAGGGCTTCTATCAGCACGAGATTGCCTTTCGGCGCGAGCCGCTCTATCCGCCCTTCTGTCGGCTGGTCAACATGGTGGCGACGCACCCCAACCCCCATCGCGCCGAGAGCCTGCTGACCGCGCTTCGCGCGAGGCTAACGCCCGATTCGCGCCTGCTTCAGGTGCTGGGACCCGCGCCCGCGCCGCTGGAGCGACTGGAGGGGCACTACCGGTATCACATGCTCTTGAAGTTTGACCCTGAAACCGAGCCAGCCGACTACCTGGCGCCTCTGATTGCGGAGCTGCCCCCTCGCGAACGCAGTTGGCTCGCGATTGACATAGACCCACTGAGCTTGATGTGAGAGGCAACCAAGCCTCCTTGCCAGACAGGTTGCCCCCTTCTGCGGGGTTCTTCTCCTCAGGAACGGCTTCAGCCGTCTGGCAACCCCGCGCCTCTTGAAAACCCGACGGGTGGACCCGTTCCTAAAAAACAAAGCCAGCCTTCGCTGGCTAAAGTAGCCGACGCAGGTCGGCTTCGTCTCATAGGAACGGCTTCAGCTGCTCTGTCGCAAAGATACCTTCTGGAACCGATGATGCCTCCCTAAAGGAGCGACGGCTAAAGCCGTTCCTAAAAAACAAAGCCAGCCTTCGCTGGCTATAGCCCCCTGTTTACGGGGGGTTGGGGGGCTGAGCCGACGCAGGTCGGCTTCGTTTCATAGGAACGGCTTTAGCCGTCAGAACATCACGCCCCCCACCAACAAAAAAACACCCCTCCCTCGTGCGAGGAAGGGGCGTCTTCCGTTTCAATCTCCCACAGGTAGGCTACAAACCTGCTAACGCTCCGCTGGCGCAGGCTCTGAAAGGGTTCCAGTCCCAGCTCGGCGCCTGTGAGAATCCGACAGCGGTCTCTTTCCGTAAGCCTGGCGAGACGCTCCCGGCGCTGAGCGCCCTCGCGGCATAGCGCGCGGCGACTTCCTATCGCTTCAGAGGGGTCTGATTCTTCCTCATACGCCTCCGCTAATTGTGTGATTATACCTCCGTGTCTGGTTCTGGCGCTTCCTCCGATTGCTGTTGTCGCTCGTGCCGGAGCCGCCAGCGCCGCGCGAACCCGCACTCGTAGGGTTCATACGGGGGCACGGTCTCCAGTTCCAGAATCTCGTAGCGTGGGGCATCCGGGTTCTCCTGCACATGGGCGTGGTTCCGTGCAACGAACTCCTGCAACTGCTGGTTGACCGCTTTGACGATGTGGTGTGGGGAATGCAACGGCACTCCGCTCAGGTCGAACCCCGGCGGGTTTCCCCGCAGGATATACTCGCGCGGCACGCTGGTCTCCCAGCCGATCAGCAGGTCGTTCAGCACGGCTTCGATGGTGCCCTGAGTCCGCTGGACGCTCCCGTCCGGCTGGGGCACCAGATACACTGCATTATGGATGCGTAATCGAATCGGCATCTTCTCCCCTCCTTATAAAAGTATACCCTCATAAAGAACGCGCGCCAGCATTTGCATCCCTCACAGGTAGGCTACAAACGAAGTTGCGGTCGATTCGCGTCAGGAAGAAAAACGCGTTTCAATCCCTCACAGGTAGGCTACAAACCCCCGCCGCGCCTTTTACGGAGGGTAGCGATGCGTGTTTCAATCCCTCACAGGTAGGCTACAAACGCAGCTGGCAAACGCTTTCGGAAGGGATCGCGCAGGGTTTCAATCCCTCACAGGTAGGCTACAAACCTCTGTACCTCAGCGAGGACGACCTGAACCGCATCGGTTTCAATCCCTCACAGGTAGGCTACAAACCGGCGTGCACGAGCCTCTCGTGCTGCCTTACGACAGTTTCAATCCCTCACAGGTAGGCTACAAACGAGTGCAGCGCCTCCGCCGAGTCAACCACAACTGTGTTTCAATCCCTCACAGGTAGGCTACAAACTTTCAACCCGAACGACAGTAGGTACAGCAGTGCAAGTTTCAATCCCTCACAGGTAGGCTACAAACAGTGTTGTCGTTGTTGGTCACATTCATGTAGACCGGTTTCAATCCCTCACAGGTAGGCTACAAACATTGCTCGCAATAGTGGGCAAAGTCGTTGGCGCCTTGTTTCAATCCCTCACAGGTAGGCTACAAACCACTTGGCGACTGCGCTTGCGCTTGTCAAATGTCTTGTTTCAATCCCTCACAGGTAGGCTACAAACGTCGATAATACTGTACCAAACGCTGAGCGAGTTGAGTTTCAATCCCTCACAGGTAGGCTACAAACAGGTAGGCGTTCCAGAGGTGTTTGATGTGAATATTGTGTTTCAATCCCTCACAGGTAGGCTACAAACGGAGACCGTCGTTTTGTATGATTGGGCAGACAAGAGTTTCAATCCCTCACAGGTAGGCTACAAACCCGCGCGAACTCTTAGAGACGCACGACGAATC